>Ga0101944_10003368_pt1 | contig 22562 bp, 18 predicted proteins | sample DewCreD2012metaG_FD_75245 | JGI IMG/M metagenome (GOLD analysis project Ga0101944, IMG submission 75245) | Hot spring sediment bacterial and archeal communities from British Columbia, Canada, to study Microbial Dark Matter (Phase II) - Dewar... ... | reverse complement strand
TGCTGATGCTGGACCGCGCGATGATCCGGCGGTTCCTGCCGGACCAGGAGTGGCTGAGCAACCTGGTCGCTGTCTGGCTGCTGCGCCAGGGCGAGCCGGTCGGGGCGCTATTGGCCATCAACAAGGCCGGCGGCGAGGACTTCGACGACCTCGACCTGCAGATGCTGCAGGTGCTGGCGGATCGCAGTTCGATCTACCTGGAGGACCTGCACATCCTGGCAGATCTGCAGGAACTGCTGATCGCCCTGCTGCGATCGCTGGTCAACAGCATTGACGCGATGGACCCGTATACGTCGGGCCATAGTGAACGGGTCGCGCTGGTGGCCCGCCGGATTGCCGAGCGGTTGGGGGGCGATCCCGGCCTCTGCCAGCGGGCCTACTTCGGCGGCCTGCTCCACGACATCGGCAAGATCGCAATTCCAGGATCGCTGCTTCGCAAGCCGTCACGGCTGAGCCCGGAGGAAATGGAACTGATCCGCCGGCACCCGGCCAGCGGGGCGAGGATCATCGAGCGGATCGAGGTGGTGCGCGACATCGCCCCGGCGGTGCTCGGCCATCACGAGCGCATCGACGGGCGGGGCTACCCGAACGGCGTCGGCGGCGAGCAGATCCCTCTGCTGGCCAGGATCGTGGCGGTGGCGGATTGCTTCGACGCGATGACCAGCCAGCGCGCCTACCGAGGCGCCAAACCGATGGAGCAGGTCAAGATGGAACTGCGCCGCATCGCCGGGACGCACCTCGACGCGGCGGTGGTCGATGCGCTTCTGGGCCTGGACCTCGAGCAGTTGCACAAGGAGCTGGCAACCTACCACAGCGGCCTGCGTACCTGGCCGCACCATGCCGAGACCGTCTGTGTCTGACCTGGCGTTTTCTGATTGAGAGCCGAGGCAAAGGGAGGTAGACTTGCTGTGGCGGGCATTGTTTGCAAGGCTGGCGGAAAGGCTTTGCGTGCCCGCTGGAGGAGGTACCGCCATGGAGCGCGTAGGACTGCTCGGCGGGGTCTGCGTGGTTGTGCTGGTGGCGTGCAGTGCGGCGGTCGGGGCGGAGGGCGAGGATCTGCAGCGCGCGATCCGGTTGTACAACGCCCAGGAGTACGCCCAGGCGCTCGAGTTGCTGCAGGCGATAGACCCGACGAAACTGACGGACTTTCAGCGGGCCATCCGGACCGATTACGTGGCCCGGACGCAGCAGGCGGTGCAAGGGCTGGGCGGTGCACAGCCGAGGCGGGTCGCAGCGCCCGCGCCGAGGCCGGCGGGGGTCAGCAGAGGCAACGCCGGCGCGGTTGCCCAGTACCAGGGGCAAGAGACTCTCGCGGCAGGGCAGCGGATACAAGACCGGTCCATACGCGAAGCACAACCCAACAGCGGCCAGGCCGCTGGGGAGATCAGCTTCGAGCCGGGCACGACGTTCGGGGATGCGATTGATCGGATCGCGCGAGGCAGCGGGGTGAACATCTTTGTCAACTGGCCCGCACTGGAGCAGGTGGGAATCACGCGCGACATGGAGGTCACCCTGCCGCGGCTTCGGGGCGTGACGTGGCGGAAGGTGCTCGATCTGCTTCTGCTGCAGGTAAGCGCGCAGTATGGGGGAGTTGCGCCGCTCGATTGGGCGCTGGACGAAGGCGTGCTGACGATCTCGACGCGTGACGATTTGAGTACGCAGCTGCGCCTGCGGGTGTATGACATCGGGGACCTGCTCGTGCCGCGACAGGTTGTAGCGCCCGGGACGGGGTTCCAGCTGGGGACCGGCGGCGCGGGCGGGACAGGGACAGGCGTGGGAGGCGGCATCGGCGGCGGGCTGGGGACGGGCGGTGGCATCGGGTTCGGCGCAGGGGGCTTTGGGGGCGGATTCGGCGGCAGCGTGGGGACGGGGCCGTAGACTATTACAATAGCGGCAACATGACGGAGAGGAGCGTCCGTGAGAACCACCTGGTGCGTGCTGGTCGCGGTGCTGGGGATGCGTGCTGGTGCAAACGGAGCGGAGTTGGCAGCCGGCAAGCCGGGCAAGGCGCCGACGCTGCCGGCCCCGAAGGGGAAAGTGACCCGCGTCGGCACGATTGACGAGTTGCGGCGGGCGCTGCCGGCGGCGCGCGAGGGGGAGACGATCCTGCTGGCGGACGGCGTCTACGATGCCGGAGGCCGAGGGTTTCTGCGGCTGGGCAAGGACAACGTGTCGCTGCGCGGCGAGTCGGGCGATCCTGCGAAGGTCGTGCTGAAGGGCAAAGGCTTCAGGGTGCACGACCGCGGAGAGGAACTGATCAAGGTCGAGGCGAAGGGTATCACAATCGCCGACCTGACGATTCGCGATGTCGGGTCCAACGGCATCAAGCTGCAGACGGGGGCCAATCACGACCTGCTCGTGCACAATGTCCACTTCATCGACATCGGCGAGCGCTGCATCAAGGGGCCGAAAGAGGAGCATTCCCGCAACGGCGTGGTACGGTATTGCGTCTTCGAGCAGGTCACCCCGATCACAGCGGATATTCCCAACCTGGAATTCCACGGCGATTATATCGCCGGCATGGACATGATGCGGATCGACGGGTGGCGGATCCATGACAACGTGTTCAAGAACATCCGCGGGCGGAACGGCCGGGGACGCGGCGGGATCTTCTTTTGGATCGGGTCGAGGAACTGCATCGTGGAACGGAACACCTTCATCGGTTGCGACCGAAGCATATCGTTCGGCAACCCGACCGGGCAGCAGGACATGACCAACGGGATCATCCGGAACAACTTCATCTATGCGGGCAAACGCCAGGCGATTGAACTGTGCCATGTTGACAGGGTAAAGGTGTACAACAACTCGATCTACCACATGGACGACGTCCGCGAGGAGACCATCTCGCTGCTGGATGCCCGCGATGTGAACATCCGGAACAACATCGTATTCAGCAAGACCAAGGGTGTTTCGGGCGAGGGGTATACAGCGGAGAATAACCTGTGGTTCACGGATCCGTCGCCGGCGGGGCGGTTGTTTGTGGATCCGGCGCGTGGCGATTTCCACCTGAAGCCGACGGCGGTCGAGGCAATCGACAAGGGCGTCAAGATCGCGGAGTTAGAGTCGGACTGGGACGGTCAGAAGCGGACAGGAGCGCCCGACATCGGGGCGGATGAGGTCATCCCATCGGCTTTGGGACAGTACCGGTCGACGGGGGAAACAACGTCGCAACCAGCAAGTTGAGAACCGGTGGCGGCGTGCCACTGGCCTGCTTGGATGATCTTCTTGTTTCCGCGGAGGATCCTGCTCACAGTCGTCTGTGCATCCAGTGTCTTGTGCTTGGCGAACTGCCTGACGAAATCAGCCATGTCCTCATCATGAAGGTAGATCGGCGGGTTCAACCGGGCCCTCGGCCGGTGGAACTTCCCGCGAACGCCATTCGAATAGTCGTATTCCTTCTTCATGGGCATTGCCGGTCGGCGGATTGCTTCCTCTGCCGTTTCGTCGCACGACAAGCACAGATCGCTCGAATGTTGACTGACTCCAATGGCCTCAACCGGTACAATATCGGGCAAACAACCCATTACGAAAGGCAAAACATGCTCACAAACGCATATGTGCTCAGGGATGGCGAAAATTTCCAATTTTCTCCAGAGAACCCCAAAGGCGCGAAGGGCCAGGCCGGCACCGCGGCTAGCAATCTCGGGCCGGGGCGCAAGGGCCGGCCATGCGTGACGATCGAGCCCGGCGGCAGTCTGAGCCTGGTCGAGACCGATCGCACTGGGATCATTCAGCACATCTGGTTCACGGATGCCGCGGAGTTGCCGAAGGGGCGGGAGGAGTGCGAGCAAATTCGGCTACAGGTGTTCTATGGCGGCTCGAGGAAGCCAGCGATCGATGTGCCGCTCCGCTACTTCTTGGGCGACTTCAGCAACCTGACGGAAGAACGCTACAACATCTACAGTTTGCCGTTGGTGCTGGACAATCGCGGGCACAATCTCTACCTGCCGATGCCGTTCGAGAAGGGGTTGAAGATGGTTGTGCTGAACGGCCGGAACGAACCGCTCAAGAATCTCTTCTACCAGGTGGACGGGGTGTGGATGGACAAGCTGCCGGGGGGCACGGCGCTGCTGCAGGCGCAGTTCCGCCAGAGCTGGCCGAACAAGGAGACCGAGGATCATCTGCTGTTCGAGGCGGCCGGTCGCGGACATTTCATCGGCGGGTTCACCTACATCCAGGGCTGGGGCCGGTACTGGCACGGGGAGGGCGAGGTGAAGATGTTCGTCGACGGCGACAAGGACCTGCCGACGATCTGCGGCACGGGCACGGAGGACTATTACGGCTCGGCGTGGTGCTACAAGGATGCGTGGAACAGCCCGTTTCTGGGCTTGCCCAGCTGGAGGCAGCAGGCCCAGCAGGCCGTGGCGTACCGGTGGCACCTGCCGGATCCGGTGAACTTCCGCCGGGAGATCCGGGTGACAATTCAGAACATCGGCTGGCAGCGCGGGCTGGCGGAGACGCACAACGATACGTTGAGCGTCCAGTTTGCGTATGTGCAGACCGGCTGACAGAAAACACGGCTCATGGCGGCGGCATTGGACGTACCGCCGACTCCGCAGTTCGTGGCGCAGCAAGGCCAGGATGTCGCGCTGGCTGGGGATTTCGTTCTGCAGATCGTCACGGCCCGGGAGCCTGACCCGAAGGTCCTTCTGGAAGCCAGGGCCATCCAGGAGCATCTGAACTCAATGGCGAGAGGGCTGGCGGGCAGGCCGGCCATTGTAGAGCTACAGGGCCGGGCGGATGGGTCCTGCTGTGCGACGCGACGAAGAATCTGCCTGTGCCGATTCAGTTGAGCCCTGCGGACCGGGAGGCCATTGGTGCGTTCGGGCAGGGATATTGCCTTGCGCGTGCACGATACGAACACCGTCTGTATCTGCGGCTCACCGCAAGGGGACCGGGCACGGGCACGAGGCGTGCTGGAGGACGCCCTGACGGACGCGAAAGAGGCGGCCAGACTGGCAGAGACGCACTACCCGGTGGTTGTGGACCCGGTGGATGGGGTGGGGCGGCAAGGACGTATCTGGGCCGGCTGGAAGGGGCGATGGGGGCATGGTCGCTTCAGTAAGATGGTGTATCTGTATTCTCTTAGCCGCGTGAAGGATACGCATACAGGATATTTGCAGGCGAAAACCAAGCCAATTCGGATTTGCGGTACCTTAAGAAAGCGGTCCTAGAAACGGTGATACCCTGCTTTCTGCCAGGATGACCTAGCTCTGATCACCGAAGAAGGGCGAAAGATCCAAACGTCTTGAGCCCTTATCGCCAATATCACCATCCTTCCTTTTTTGCCTGTTTTAACAGGTATCGTAGATTCCCCTTGGATACCAGCAGAATCCTGGAGAACAGTACCTTGCGCCGCTGCAAAGCCATTGCGTTCGTGTGGCCGATTGGCTTGTCCATCGCCTGCCTATGCGCCGCCTTCTACCTGCCGGGATGCGTTCCGGAGTCATTGCCGGAAACGATTGTTCTGGGGCAACAGGAGACCGCGGAGGATCCGATGACTCCGATGACTCCGATGAGTCCTGACACTTCGACCGATGATCCCAGCGGTGAGCCTTCAGATCCCACGAGCGATGATCCGGCAGCCCCCTCGGGCGATCCGCCGGCAAGTCAGGGGGCATCCGTAAGCATTGACAATATCGTGGTGACAGGTAGCTTGATCGAGGCAAGAACGTGCGCATTTGGGGTCAGTTGCACTGTCAGCGATCCGAACGGGGTGGTGCGATCTGTCAGCGTGGATCTCTCTCTCATCGGCGGTCCGAAAGACACGATGTTCAAGGTATCAAGCAACCTGTGGGTGTGGAGCGGCGTGGTCACGGCAACGATCGCCGGCTCGGCGACCATCTACTTCGCAGCAACGAGCGATAACTCCGTCAGCAGCACGCCTGTGGCCACGCAGACGGCGTACGTCCAGGTTGCGCCAACCGGAACGGACAATCCAGGCGGACCACCCGCCGACGATCCAGGACAGGAGGGGGAGAATGTTGCGCTGGGGCGGCCCTACACGTGGGGCGAGCCACCCAACTTCCGCGCGTGCAGCGACATTGGCGATGCGACGCAGTTGACCGATGGCGTACGCGCAACGGCTATGTTCACGACGGATCGATCCTGGGTGGGCTGGCAGCTCAATCGCTCGAATGCGTGGACGACGATCACCGTCGATCTTGGGCAAGTACAACCCATCAAGGGAGCACTGTTCAGCACGATCGCCTGCGTGGACAGCCAGGAGTGGCCCTTGGTTATAGGCTTACTGGTCAGCGATGACGGCGTCCACTACTACCATGCAGGCGAGCTGACGAGCCTAAGCGCCGAACACGGCCTGCCGGCACACACGATCGACTACACATGGTCCAAGATCACGCACTCGTACTGGACCCAACGTCTGCACACACGCGGGCGGTTCGTCCGGTTCGCCGTGGCAAATTACCCCTGTATCTTCGTGGACGAGATCGAAGTGTACCGTGGACCAGACAGTGCAGCCAGCACGCCGCCGGCAGGCATTCCGGTCACCGATATGGCGGCATACATTCGTGAGAACAAACTGCGCTGCGGGATCGTGCGTCGCATAGTACTCGATGCCCAAGATGTGAAGTCGCAGATAGGCGGTGCGGCACCATTTGCTGGGCAGGCAGACCTGGAAGCCGCGTTGGCGAACGTTATCGGCCAAGCCATGTACTTGAGCGGCTCGGACCTCCACTTGGGCGCAGAAGCCAGCCACTGGCCCCGCGCAGGCGACACTTCACAATTCAGGACCATACTGCCACTCAACAACCTGCACAGGCAGGTGTTCCGAGCCTTGGCGGCCTTGTGGCGAGCTCAAGGCAAGCAAGGCCTGATTGGCTGGCAGGCGACATTGTGGGATGCGCTGAGCGTTACAGAGACGCCAAGTTCGACCCCGCCCAGCGTCTCGGTAGCGCTGATGCAGAACGAATACCGAGCGGGTGCATTCAACCTGAGCAATACCACAGATTCGGACATGACGGTCCGCGTAAACGTCACAGGCCTGCCCGGCGGAACCAACCCATCCTATGTAAGCGTGCAGCCAGTTCCATGGACGGATACCCAGCGCGGCGTGCCGGTCGCAGCGGCCTTGCCGGTCTGCGTGGCCGATGGCAGCGGGTTTCCCGTCCACATTCCATCAGGCATGACAGTCCAAATATGGCTGACCTTCCACCCGACAGGGGTTCCCGCAGGCACGTACACCGGAACCGTCACAGCAGATGGTGGAACCGGCGAGACGGTTACAGTTCCTGTCCGCTTGCGAGTGTCGCCGCTGGCGTTCCCCGCACAGCCGACGCTAAGTTGGGGCGGCTGGGACAATACTGACAGTAACAACTCGCTGGGACTGACGCCGCAGAACCGCGAAGCACTGGTGCGTCATCTGCGCGAATATTTCGTGGATACGCCATGGGGAACAGTGGCTGCCATGTGGCCGAAGCCAGTACCGACGGATCCGGTCCAGCGCGCGGAATATTTCCGGCCATTCGATCAATGGGTGTCACGATGGCAAGATCCGCCAGGAGCGGCCGGCCTGCCGGCTGCACGCAACTACTACATCCACATGATGAGCGTCACCAGTTCGTTCGGCGGCCACGCCGTGGGCACAGCGCAGTTCGATGCCGGCGTCGCGCAGTGGTTGGCGGATTGGTCCGCTCACTGGCAAAGCCTCGGACTGAGCCCGAACCAAATCCGGCTGCTGATCGAGGACGAGCCCAAAACGGTGGGAGACTGCGAGACCGTCAAGGGCTGGGCCCGTGCAATTCGTAAGGCATTCCGGCCGGACGAACCAAGAGTCCTGGTCTGGGAGGACCAGGTGCTGCTGGAACCTATAGACCCTGCGACGAATCAGCCGTCGCAAGCGGTGCTGCAGTTGTTCGATCTCTGCGACATTCTGACACCGAACCGGGTGACGTTCCTGGCATGGGAGCCTTGGCGGAGCATCCACCGCCAGCAGCGGGACGCGGGCAAACCCATGCACTTCTACTCGTGCCTTGGGGCCTCCCATTGGCTCGATCCCTATTCGTACGGGCGGCTACAGGCGTGGAGCTGCTGGTCCGAAGGAGCCACAGCCATGTTCTACTGGTCGTTCCGGGACAACGGACGCACCACGGACGACAGCGAACCGGCATCGTCATGGAATGAATACCATGCCAAATGGAGCTATACACCCCTCTATCTCGATGCGACCACCGTTACCAGCAGCAAGCACATGGAAGCCATTCGCGAGGGCGTCGAGGACTATGAGTACCTGGTCATGCTGAAACAACGGCTTGCCGAGCTGAAGTCCGCAGGCAACCCGCCCCCGATGACAGCGGCGGCCGAGGCCCTGCTCAGCGGAGCAGCCGGCCGGGTGCTGGAGGAGCCCGGCGACTGGTTCTGGCCGGATGCGAAGTTCGCATGGACGAAGCAAGCAGACCGGCAGACGGCTGACGAAGTGCGGATCGAAATCCTGGACATGTTGGAGACTCTGAGGCCGCCGGGCAGTACGATGTGATCTCGCCTATGGAGGCCGGAGAACGCCGAGCAGCGAGATCAGTCGCAGGAGCCAAGCGAATGCCGCCAGAGCAGAAGGCCACGCGAGTAGAGTACGAAGTGTTGCCGATACACGCATCGCATATACCTCAAGTCGTGGATGTGCACATGCGAGCGTTTCCCGACTTCTTCCTGACGTTTCTGGGGCCCCAATTCCTCAAGCAGTTCTATGCCTCTTTCGCCTCGGATCCCATGGGCGTGGGGTTTGTAGCCTGGGAGCCCGACAGCGGGCGCGTTCTCGGGGTGGTTGTGGGGCCCGTGAATCCGGCCGGGTACTTCAAGCGACTGCTCAAGCGTCGCTGGTGGGCATTCTGCCTGGCAAGTTGCCGAGCGGTCCTGCGCCGTCCGACGGTAGTCAAGCGGCTCGCGCGGGCGGTCTTTTACCGGGGTGAAGCACCTGAAGGAACGAATCGGTCCCTCCTGAGTTCTATCGCGGTGGCACCGGAGGCCCAAGGGATGGGGCTCGGCAGAGCGTTGGTAAACGCGTGGCTGGGCGAGGTGCGCCGCCGTGGCAGCACAGGGGCGTTTCTGACCACAGATGCTCATAACAACGAGAGCACCAACCGCTTCTATCAAAAATCCGGTTGGAGGCTGGAGAAAACATACACCACTCCGGAAGGACGTGCAATGAACCGCTACGTGATGGACTTCGCTTCAGAAGGCTCGTGAGCGGCCGCCCTTTCAGCGGCCCTCGATGAGCCGCGCATATCGGCCGACCACTGCCTGGCGGGACAGGTGAGTCACCACGTAGCGCCGGGCATTCTCGCCGTACCGCCGGCAGCACTCACGGTCCTGGTACAAAGTAAGAATCGCCCTGGCCAAACCGGCTGCATCACCCGAGGCTGTCACCAGTCCACAGTCCGCGGCACGGATCAGCCTGGCGGTGTCGGTATCTTCGGGCGCAGCGGCAATGACCGCCCGGCCGGCCGACATGTATCCCAGCACCTTGCTGGGAACACTGCTGATGCCGGACTCCGGGCGCAGCGTCACGAGTCCCACATCGGCCGTACTCTGCATCTGGGCCAGCTTGGCCTCGGGCTGGAACGGCAAGAAGCGGATGTTGTCGATTTTACGAGCGGCAGCCAGTGATTGGAGCTTCTCCTTGACGACACCTTCACCAACGATCAGCAGGAGAATCTGCGGGTGGCCACGGAGCTCATCGGCCACGTCCGCCAGGATCTCGGCGCCGCTGGCGTAGCCGATCGTACCGGCAAACAGTGCCACGAACTGCTGGGGAGGAATGGCCTGTTCCCGCCGCCAATCATTCTCGCGAGGCAGAGGTCTGATGCGGTTCACATCAATCCAGAACGGCAGCACATGCACCCTGTCGGCCGCGATACCGCGCTGGCAAATGTGCGCCTTCATCCCCTCGCCCAAGACCGTGATCTCATCGCTCCAGAGGCAGTTGTACGTATCGATCCGGCGCACCAGGCGGTACATCGCGTTATCGCCCGTCAGCCCGGCGTTCTTTATCGCCTCCGGCCAGAGATCGAAGATGATGTTGATGAACCGGCCCCGCCACAATCTTGCCAGCAGCCACGCCGTCCAGACACCGAACAGCGGGGTGGACAGGGATACCACGGCATCGTGCCGGCCCAGCGACAGGCCGTTGACGAAGGAACTGATTGCGAAGGTCAGGTACACCCACATCCGGGCCAGCGGAGAAGCCTTGGAGCAGATTGCATGCCACACGCGCAGGACTCGCAAGCCAGTGGTGCGCTCCATATGCCGCCAGCGCACTTTGTAGCCCGGAAAGATCCGGCCGGCCGGGTGGTTCGGCCAGCCCGTCAGCACAGAAACATCGTGGCCGACGGCCGCCAAGTCCGCTGCCAGTTCACAGATCATTACACCAGCCGGAGCGGCTTCAGGGGGAAACACGTAGCATACTAGAAGCACTTTCAGAACAGGAGTCCTTTCTATAAGGCCGGGAACACCGGGTACAGGTGTCCTCCGGGCGTCATTGCCAAGCATTCGGTTGTGCGACATCAAGCGGAATCACCCGCAGGAACGCGGCCTGGAGTTCGCGGGCTTGGCTCTCCCAGTTCCATTCCTGCTCGACTTTTCTTCGCCCGTTCTGTCCCAATCGGTACCTCAAGGATGGATCTCCGAGCAGTCTCAGGCACGCGTCAGCGATCGGCCTGGGTTCGCACCGGTTGATAATGATACCTGCATTGGCACACCCGAGGAACTCCCGGAAAGGCCGCAGGTTATTGGCAACCACCGGGACGCCACAGCACATGTAGTCAAACTGCTTGGTCGCGATATTTTTCTGGTGCTTGGGCGACTCCTCGAGCAAGGCCAACCCGACGTCGGCCACCCGCAGATAAGTTCCCAACTGCACATGGGGGATAACACCACAGAGCTCCACCACATCGCGAACGCCAAGACGGTCCAGCAGCTGTTCATACTCCAGTCGCCACGAGTCGATCGGCCAACCACCCAGCATGGCCAGCACCACGTCAGGGGCTTGGGCCTTTATATAGACCATAGCCTCGGCCATTTCACGAATTCCACGATCCCACCCCAAGCTCCCCACATAAACAAGGACGCGCCGTCCCGCATAGCGCCGTCGAAGTGACGCCAGTAGGGAAGGGTCGAATCCATCGAAGAAGCGAAGAGACGGAAAATTATGGATCACAACCGAGGGCCGGGTCCGTTGGAACCGGGTCATCGTCGGCTGGTCTGCGGTAACAAGCAGATCCATAGCGTGACGAAACGTACGCTCGGCAAGATCCACCCCCAACGCCAAGATGGGCCGAGCCACTCGAGGCGTCTGGCGAGAGACCCGCATCATGTCTGGGAAGTGCTCCATGGCATCATAGACCAGTCGCGCGCCTGTCGTCCGCTTCAGAAGAGCAGCCACAGGGAGCAGTTCGAAGTTACCGAAGAAGTAGCAATCGGCCTGCTCCTGCACAGCTTTCCGATAGACGTCGGGCAAGTGGCGGCAACGAGCCCATAGGCCACCGCTCCAGCCTGACGGCTTAATGCGTACACCATGGAGGTCATATGGCTTGCCGGCGCCACTGACCAGCGCGACCACGTCGTAGCCAAGACAGGCCAGGGCGGGCAACTGCTTTTGAAAGATGCGAGGATCGCCAGGCCCATCGGGCGCGCGAGACAGGCCCAAGTAACAAATTCGCGGCTTGCGGCGCGTCGGCGCAAGGACCTGCAAGATCGTGTCCCTCATTCAGCGGACGGCAGCAGGACCGATCCGAGCTGCTGCCGAAAGCTATCCCAGCAATAGGTCTCCCTGACAAAGCCGTTGGCAGCCCGTGCCAGCCGCAGAGCCATGTCGGGGTCGGTCAGGATACGCGCCAAGGCGTCGGCAAGTTGCGCGGGAGTATCACCCAACAGGCAGTGCACGCCATCCTGGAGCCCGGCAGCCTCAAGCGGGATGCTCGTGCCGACCAGGGCGCAGCCATGCGCGGCCGCTTCAAGGGTCTTCAGTTCGAATCCGCCTCCCACCAGGGTCGGCAGGACAAACACGCCACTGCCAGCATACTGCGCATCGAGATCATCGACCCAGCCCAGTACGCTGACGCCCGATTGGGCACCGGCCGCACGCCGCATGCGCCAGGAAGCACCAGGGCCGACGATGACCATTTGCGCGGCCGGGACGCGACGGAGCACCTGGGGATAGACCTGGTCAAGAAACCACTCGAGGTTCATGGCCTTGGCCCGATAGCAGAACGTGCCGCAGTGCAGCAGCTTGGGCTGAGCCACTGCCCTCGCCCGATCTGCCCAGTCCACCTCCGGTGGATCCCAGAGGCATGGAGGCAGGACAGCCGCAACGCGAACGCCAAACATGTGCTCGATGATCCGAGCATCGCGCCAACTGATTGCGGTGACGACATCGGCGGCCTGGATAACTGACCGTTCGAAATCCCGCACCTTCGGCAGGTCCAAGCGGGCAAAGGAGCGGTCGACGAACCGGCCCCAGCGGGCGTACAGCCGGCGCACATCAGTCTCACAGTTGTGGCTGGCAAACATGATGCGGGTCCGGGAACCGCACTCGCGCAGCATGTTCACGAAACCGCCTACCCGCAAGTGGCTGACCACCACGAGGTCGGGTTGGACACGGTCCAGCGCCGTCAGGACAGCAGCGCGCATCCGCTCACTGTCGCTGGCACCCCGAAGGGAGCAGCGCCTGGCCAGCAGCGCCTTGACCTGGCGAGCGCGGCGGGCGAGCAGGCCGTCGTCGCTGTCAAACGGCCCGGTGCGGCTGGCAGTACACTCAAGGAGCACCGGTTCGTCCGCCCGAACAGCGGACGCGTACAACGCATGAACTTCGATCCCCAGCGACGCCATGCCCCGGGCGATCTGCAGATGGTACCGCTGACTTCCCCCGCTGGTACCCGGCGCCGTTTCACAGATCAGGAGGGCACGACTCAAGGGGCGCCTCCCCTTAGAAGGCCAGGAGCATAGCAGCCTGGCACAAGGACCGGCTCCTCCTGCGTTACACCCGATGTTGCGGCAGCCTCGAGCTGGCACTGGCGGTAGGCAACAACGCACACACCCATGGCCATCCAGACAGATCGGTTGTCCGCCAGGTCGTCTGTCACGAGCGCCACACACAATGAAGCGATGGTCGCAACCAGCCAGGCATCGGCGTAGAACCGGCTCGGTTCGCCACCGGCAAGGCTGCGTCGCATGCGGAAAACATGCCAGAAGAACAGGGCGAACAGGAAGACTAACGCGAGCCCGCCGAGGACCCCGAGTTCCGCGAAGGCCTCAAGCACAATGTTGTGTGGAAACCAGCGGTCATCCCATCCGCCGCTGAATGTAGCGAAGCTGCCGATACCGGCGCCCACCGGGTTCGCCAGGAACGCCTCCGCTGCTCGGCGGAAATGCACCAGTCGCGCCTGGCCCGACTCGTCAACACCCGTCAAGCCTTGCGTGATGCGCTCCTTCTGGCCCGGCGGGGAAGCAACGTACGCCACAACGAACATCAACACGAATACCATGACCAGGCCGGTGCCCTTGAGCACCTTGTTTTTCTGCCCGAACAACCAGAGCACCAGGAAGGCGGAAACCATCATGGCCAGCACCGAGGCCCGCGTACCGGTTAGCCACGCACCGTACATCAGGGGCGGCAGCGACAGGATCGCCAGAACCCGGACCCACCAGCGACGGGCGGCGAAGACGGCGCCCAGGCAGAAGGAGCCGGCCAACTGGTGCGAGAGCGGCGCGGCATCGCAGCCGTACAGAAAGCCTGCGCGGAAATACTTCATGTCTGTGAAGATTGAGGCCTCATAGCTCGGGGCAATCGATATCTTGGTGTAGACGATCAGCGCGATAAGTGCGACACCGACAGTGAGCCGCACGAGGGCCTTGCGATCCAGCAACAGGGAGAACGGCGCCAACATGACCGCGGTATTGAGAAAGGCGAAGCGCAATCCCTTGTACGAGCCATACGAAGGCGCCGGCGTCCACAACAACGAGACCAGCACCCATGCGGCCAGAAACAGCTGACATGCAATAAGGGACCAAGGCGCCTCTTGCCACAGGGATTGGGCCCGGGGGATTAGGACAAGAATCAGCACCCCCAGCCACACGGCCGCGATCAGTGTCGGGTCGATCGAGCGGAACACCGGCACTTCGATCAGGAGGAACTGCTTCAGCGGCTGCAGTGCCAGGAGCACCAGCAGAGGCAACTCGCGGTAGCGCACCACCGATAGGATCAACCCGACCAGAAGAAAAAGCCCGCCCATCACCAGCCAGAATGTGTACACGCCACATCACCTCTCGCTCAGTTCCGATTGCCGGCGCAGACTCGCCCTCGCTCGCTAGACCGCCGCGCCGGCCCCGGTTGTCGCAGTTCGTCCAACAAACGGACCTCCATAGCCATTCGCTCGTCCCACGTCTGGAAATGCTCCATCGCCCAGCGATACGCACCCTCCTGCAGGCAACGGCGCTTCTCGGGATTGTGCAGCAGGGCGACGATGCTCTCGGCAAACTGCTCCGGGTCGCCCGGGTTCAACACGATTGCGTTCACATTATGCTTTGCGATGGTCGTCGTGTCACCAACGTCGCGGGTCACGACACAGCAGCCGCATGTAAGCGCCTCAATCAGGGTATTGCACATATTCGTCAGGTCGTTGGGCATGACGAACACATCGCACATGTTCAGGTAGCGTGGAATCTCGGGATGCGGAACGGCGCCTACGAAATGAACGGCCTCGTGGACCTGCAGACGCTTGGCCTGCTGAGCCAGTGCCTCCCGCTGAACGCCATCCCCAACGATGACCAGCCTTGCCTGAGGTACATGACGAAGGATCGTGGGCATCGCATCCACAATGCGGTCAATCCTCTTCCAGACAGCCAACCGGCCCAGCGTCATGATCACCGGACTTTCCTCCGGCAGCCCGAGTTCGCGCTTGGCCGCACGGCGGTCAAATCCATCGATCCGCAGCCCCTTGTCCACGCCATTGATCCAAAAGCGGAACTTCTCGGCCGGCACGCCGGTCAACTGCGCCGCCTTGTCGCCCATCGACCCATCGTTGGTCATGATGAAAAGGTCCATGGGTAGTTTCATGGCCAGGTACTCACCGAGCGTCTGTAGACGGTTCATCCAGCTTTTCTCAATACCCCAGAACTGGTAGAGCCACGTGCCGTACTGGCGCAGCACAACCTTGGCGCCTGTACGACGGGCCCAGTACCACCCGGTAAGCGCGAACGTGGATCGCATGACGTAGATGATATCGGGAACAACCCCACTTCGGCAGATTCGGTGCCACGCCCTGATCTGCCATATGGCGGAAAACACCTTGGCGATCCCCAGTAACCGACGCTTCTGTAGCCAGCGCACCGCCTTCGGAAAAGGCATGCGGATCCAGTGAAAACGAACACCTTGCAGCTCGATCGTTTCTTCCGGCCAATCCGGCCCCACAAACGTGGTAATGAACACGTGCACTTCGTACCCTCTGGCCAGACATTCGGTCCAAATGCGAGCCACGGAAGGCACGCCACCGGGGCGTTTGCCCGCGCGGATGTTGTCATCGATGCCTGCCCATGCGGCCGTGAGAAACGCGATGACAGGCTTATTCACAGTTGATCTCCCGGTCTGCGAAGTACTGCCGCGGTCCCGGTCGCAGGTAGCCGGTTCACCCTTGCTGCTGGATGCCGTGCCATCGCTGAGCAGATTTGAATATATCTTATCTATTTGGGCCGCCATACGGGAAGCCTCAAATTGTGCCAGAAAGCGAGCCTGCCCCGCCTGGCCCATTCGTGCCCGCAATGCGGGATCGGTTGCCAGAGACAGTATGCCCGCCGCCAACGGATCGGGACGCAACGGCGTGTAGAGCAACCCGGTGACCCCATGGACCACGATCTCGGGATGGGCACCATTGCGTGAGGCAACGACGGGCCTGCTCGCGGCCATCGCCTCCAGGAGCGAGTAGTTGAAGCCCTCCGCCTGATCGCTCGTGGCACACACGATATCTATGGCATAGTAGAGGTCACGCGCATCGTCCCGGTGGCCCAGGAACCGCACACGCCCCTGAAGCTCACCCTCGTCGGACAGGGACCGCAGGCGGCGCTCCAACTCCTGAGCGGTCGGCCCGAACGCACCTCCCACGACGACGAATCGGGCCTGGGGCAACTGTGCCGCCACCCGCCGCGCCGCTTCGAGGAAATTGTTCAGACCCTTCTCGTAAGAGATGCGGCAGACGGTCCCGATCAGGATGTCGTCCGGCTGCGCTCCGCAGCACGTCCGAAGATGTGCAATGCGGTCGGCCGAGGGAGGCGGCTGGACGCTGATGCAGTTGTGCAACACCTGGAGGCGAGCCCTGGGCCCCGGCCCGAAGGCTTTCCTCGTGGCATGCGAATTGCAAAGCACGGAGTCAGCGAGCCTGGCAGCGGCCGCACTGTAGATGCGTGCAGCAGCCCCGTACAGCAGACGAGAGGACATGACCATGTGGATGTGCCAGTTGCTCTTGACGCCGGCCATGCGAGCGGCCAGCCCGCCGACAAGGTTGGGGAAGTACTCGCTGGTGTAGATGATATCGATGTCCCAGCGGCGCAGGACCCTGGCCACCGGGTAAGCCTGGCTTGCCATGCGCCACAACCATGCGAGACCGGCCAAGTAGTTGGGACGACGGCGGCCGTCCACCACGCGGCTGGTGGAGGGTACAGCGGCCCCCGGCAGCACAAGGCTCTTGACGCCGGCGGCGGCAAACTCCCGCTGCAGATTGCCTTCGCCAAGCCAGATATACGAGAGCTCATACCGTTGTGGGTCGTGGAGGTTCCGAAGCATCCGCAGAGCCGTAGCGACGCCGCCCTGCATCTCGCCATTGGCCAGGAAGCAGATCTTGAGCCGCGGTGCGTTCATGATGTGGATCCTACCCGTTCGGACAATGCCGGCGCCGCCTCCCCCGTGGCCGGTGCCACGGCCGGAGCTCGCCAGACCAGAACAGCTCGCAGTTCCTGCCAGCGCACCACGCCGAGCCGAGCGCCAGCAACGAAGTAGATGACGGCGAACACTGCGCCCCCTCCGGCCAGTCGCAGGAGCATGCACAGATAATCGCTGGACGGCACGACCCACAGGGCCAGCCATGCGATGAGCCCGGCGCCAATCGCCAGCACTAGGTTCAGCCCGAGCTGACGATAGGCCCAGATATCGACCGCGCGGATGTTCAAGGCACGACTGCACATGACAGCATATATGCCCATGGTGATGTACACGGTCGTCACAGCGCCGGCAGCAGCACCGATCAGGCCAAGCATGGGCAGCAGGATCAAACAAAGAATGTACGCCAGCAAGACCTGAGCCACCTGCGCCATGGCGTAGGCCCAGTTCAGTCGCAGAGGCACCATGATCGACTGGAAGCAGCACAGGCGGGCCGGGATCAATAGCAGGTACACCTGGAACAGCACGGCGGACTCGGTGTACTTGCGGCTGAACAGCAGGGTCACCGCGTCATGCGCGAAAAATATCAGCCACCCCAGCAGGGCGAACAGTATGACTGCAACCTTCTGCTGTGAGCGGTACCAGAGCTGAAGGAAATCGGCCTGCCGGCCCTGCTTGGCATATACCACCAAGGTCGGCGTGATGGTCATCGTCACGGCTACAGCGATCACACCGACGACCGGCAGTTCCATGGCGCCGTTGACGTACACGGCGTAGCTCTCGGGCCCGCGCATCACGCTGACCATGATCTTGTCCGCGTATGCGGCCAGCGCGCCGCAGAACGCCGCCAGTCCGAACGGAAGCGCGTATACGTACTGGTCACGAAGGCGGCTAAGCCGAAAAGTGGTGCCTAAGCCACGCAGAGGCCGGAGCATGAGGAACATCGCGATTACGATTTCCACGGCTGCCAGCAACACCCACAGGCGGATGGACAGGAGCATGCTGCTCCCCAGCCAGATCGGCACGACCACCACGGTGAACTGCGCCATCTTGGCCAGCGAATTGAACACGGCCACGGTAACAGCCCGGTTGTAGACGACCAGGATGTTCTCCATGGCCACAATGGGCAACATCAGGATCGGATAAGGAGCAAAGGTCCGAAGCAGGGCCGGCAACTGGGGACTGTTCCACGCCCGCCCGATGAAGTCGGCCCCCGCGTACAGTATCAGCGAGATCACTGCACCCTGTGCAGCCAGCAGCAGCGCGCCCTGGATGGCAAAGCCGCGTTTCTCACTGTCGGGCAGCCGCGGCATGTAGTAATAGAGCGACTGCGGGACGCCAACCTGGAATATAAGGCTAAGAACCGTATAGAGCGTGATGACTTGGATGAATGCACCGTAGTCCGCCTTGCTCAGCAGGCGAGCAAGCACAGCGGCCATGGCAATGCTGGCTAGCAGGGCCGACATCTTACCCACGCTCAGAACTGCAGTCTTGAACGCATTGGACGGATTGCTCATGCGCCGCTTGCCTCCGCTGTTCGGCCATAGAGCAGCACGCAACTGAGCGTCGACCAGTTGTCTCCCACCTGCGCCCAAGCCGAGACCCCGATGATCGCCATCATCACCACGCTGGAGAGCATTCGCAGGCCGAGGTACTGACCGATGGGAAACTCCCGCCGGCTGTCGGTCACCAAGGCCGACTCGAGATTCAACCCGGTCAGGAATGTCACAGGCAGGCAGATGGCCATGGCCAGCGTCCACACACCGACCATCTCCGTACTGCCGACCTTGGCCAGGACGATCACCATGCCCCATTTCAGAACGCTGCTGACGGCGGTGGCGACGAACATCCACGAAAAGTTCCTGCGCAGGCTCAGCTTCTGCCGAGTGCCGGCGGGCGTGACGCCGCCAACTGGCGGCGCAGCCGCTACGGGCACTGCGGCAACGGCGCTAACCTGACTTTCACCAACGTCATGCAATGTGGATGCTCCTACGAACGAGACTCCGACTACCTTCGGACAACCCCGGGCCAAGTCGAGCCATTCTACAATCTTCCACAAACGGCCGTCCAGTCAGCCGGCAGGCGCCGCGTCCTTCCGCCTATGCGGCTGAAGCAGCCGGTTCTCCCAACGCCTGGCCCAGAGCGCGCAGAAACTGTGGGACAGCCGAATTGCGGCTGTAGGCGCCTTCCGCTGCCTGCCGTGCACATCGGCGGCATAGTTGCAGCAGCGATGCATCGCCGTGCAGCCGGCGCACGGCCTCGGACAGCGACTTGGGGTTTCGCGGCGGCACGTGCAGGCCGCAGGCGTGCTCCTCGACCAGCTCGCCCAACTCCGTTCCGGGCGGGCTGATCGCCAGCAGAGCCGATCCGGCGGCCAGGGCGTAATAGGTCTTGGACGGCACGGAGATGCCGGCGTAGGCTTCATCCAGCGCGACGATCTGGCAGTCCGCGGCGGCCAGGGAGAACGGCAGCACCTCGCGCGGCTGGAACGGCAGCAGCTTCAGATTCGGCAGCTGCCGCTGCGCCACCAGACGGCTCAACTCGTCCCAGCGGGTGCCGCCGCCGATCAGCAGGATCTGCACATCGGGCAGGTCGGTCAGCCGGCCGGCGGCCTCGACGATCGACTCGATATCGTGCGTGGCGCCGAACGAGCCGCTGTAGAGCACCACGAACTTGCCTTCCAGGCCGTGCTGGCGGACGAAGGGGTTCTGCGACTTGTCCAGCGGCCGGATGAAGTCCGTGTCCACCCAGGTCGGGATGATCCGTATGTCGCAGACGTCGCCGGGGCGCAGGTGGTCCTGCAGCGTCCGACACATCTGCCGGCCGATGGTGATCACAACCTGCGCGGCCAGCAGCGAGCGGCGGCTCAGGCCGCGCCACAGCCGGGCGGCCAGCCCGCCGGGACGGATCATGCCCATGCGCTCCATGGCGTCGGGATAGACATCGTAGATGAGCAGAGCGTATCGCAGGCCGAACAGTTTCTTCATCAGCGGCAGGGCCAGCATCACCAGCGGCGGATTGGTCACCACCAGCAGCGGCTGGCGGCGCAGGCGGGCGATCGCGGCGAGGGCCTGGAGGGTGAACAGGCCCCATGTCCAGATGCGCCGCAGCGCGCCCCGCTTGTCGAGGCCCCGCGCGGGCAGGACCTCGATATCAGCGAGCCGGGCCGGGTCGGCTTCGATGTGGCCGGTCAGGATCCGGCACGAGACGCCGCGGTCGCGCAGGTCCGCTAGCAACTCCACCATGAGCGGGCCGGCGAGCTGGTTGATCACGAGCACAGACCGAAGCGCAGGCGGATCGCACGGGGCGGCCGTGCCGGGGCCGCGGTCAGCCGCCACGGTTCCCGTCGCATCGTCCCGTTGATCCACTGTATTCATGGTCACTTGGAACCAACTGTCTAAAACGCCCGCGCCCGATGCGTATGGCGCCCAGCCCTACTGCTCGCGCCGGCAGTACCACTCGATCGTCCGCCGCAACCCCTCGTCAAACGGCATCCTGGCCTCGAAGCCGAACAGCGCCTTGGCCCGGCTGACATCGAGGCAGCGACGCGGCTGGCCGTCGGGCTTGCTGGCATCCCACACGATCGTGCCTTGGTAGCCCGTCAGGTGGCGAATCTTTTCGGCCAGGTCCCTGATGGTGATCTCGAAGCCCGCGCCGAGGTTGACGGGCTCGGGAGCATCGTAGTTCTGCGTGGCCATCACCAGGCCGCGGGCACAGTCCTCGACGTAGAAGAACTCCCGACTGGCACTGCCGGTGCCCCAGACTTCGACCTGCGGCAGGTTCTGCCTCTTGGCCTCGACGAACTTGCGGATCAGGGCGGGGATGACGTGGGAGCTCTGTAGGTCGAAGTTGTCGCCGGGGCCGTAGAGGTTGACCGGCAGCAGGTAGATGCCGTTGAAACCGTACTGCTGGCGATAGGCCTGGAGCATGACCAGCAGGGCCTTCTTGGCGATGCCGTAGGGGGCGTTGGTCTCTTCGGGATAGCCGGCCCAGAGGTCCTCTTCCCGGAACGGCACGGGGGTGAACTTTGGATAGGCGCAGATCGTGCCGACCTGGACGAACTTCCTGAGGCTGCGCAGGCGAGCGTGCTCGATCAGGTGCAATCCCATGGCCATGTTGGCGTAGAAGAACCGCCCGGGGTTCTCACGATTGGCGCCGATGCCGCCGACCTCGGCTGCCAGGTGGATCACCACCGTGGGCTTCATCGTGTCGTACATGCGGGCGACGTCGGCCTCACGGGTCAGGTCATACTGCTCGATCGTCGGCACGAGGATGCTCTCGGGCATGGCGCCGGCCCTGCGCAGTTCGGCCTGAACGTACTTGCCAAGGAAGCCGGCGCCGCCGGTGACCACGATCCGCTCTTTGCTCAGGTCCAACATCAGCAGTCTCTCCGGTTACGCCTTGCCGTTGCGTGCCCGGTGCTCAGCCAGCACGCGCTCTTCCTTGGCCAGGTTCCAGTCGTGCTCGACCATCATCTTGACGAGTTCTTTGAACGTGACCTTGGGCTTCCAACCGAGTTTGCGGCAGGCCTTGCCGGCATCGCCCAGCAGCAGGTCCACCTCGGCGGGGCGGAAGTAGCGCGGATCAACCTCGATGTACTTCTGCCAGTCCAGGCCGAGCAGACCGAAGGCCTCCTGCGCGAACTCGGCGACCGAATGCGTTTCGCCAGTGGCAATGACGTAATCATCCGGCTGGTCTTGCTGGAGCATCAGCCACATTGCCTCGACATAGTCGCCGGCAAAGCCCCAGTCGCGTTTGGCATCCATGTTGCCCATGTAGAGTTTATCCTGGAGGCCTTCCTTGATCCGGCCGGCGGCACGAGTGATCTTGCGGGTGACGAAGGTCTGGCCGCGACGGGGGCTTTCGTGGTTGAAGAGGATGCCGTTGCAGGCGAACATGCCGTAGCTTTCACGGTAGTTGACGGTCTGCCAGTAGCTGAAGACCTTGGCACAACCATAAGGGCTGCGCGGGTAGAATGGCGTGGTCTCCTTCTGCGGCGTCTCGACGACCTTTCCAAACATCTCGCTGCTGGAAGCCTGGTAGAACTTCGTGGGCAGGCCGAGATCGCGGATGGCCTCGAGGAGTCGCAGTGTGCCCAAGGCATCGGCCTGAACGGTGTAGACGGGTTGGTCGAAGCTGACCTTTACGTGCGACTGGGCTCCGAGGTTGTAGACCTCGTCGGGTTGACAGGCCGTCAGGACCTGCCGGAGGCCTGCCCCGTCGGTCAGGTCGCCGTAGTGCAGGAACAGCCGGGCATTCGGATCGTGCGGGTCACGATAGATATGGTCGATCCGCTCGGTGTTGAAGGTGCTGGCCCGGCGGATGACACCGTGCACTTCGTATCCCTTGGCCAGCAGCAGTTCGGTCAGATAGCTGCCGTCCTGACCAGTAATGCCGGTTATCAAGGCCCTTTTGGCCATCACTCTGCTCTCCTGCCACGTAATCCCCGGGTAACTCCACATTTATCGTCACATCAAGGAGCAAACTTGTCCTGGCAGGTGAGACCTGCCCACTGGCAGCTCCGGTACGCATGGCCGGTCTTCAACCGGCGTACGGGCCGAGCCACCCACCCTCTGGCAGCTGGCAGCATGATGGTGCCGGAGAACGTCGGACGAGCCGCTGTCAACAAGACGATTGGCGGGCGGAATCGGGATCCCCGGGCGTTTTGCTACTGTCCGATAAC
>Ga0101944_10003367_pt1 | contig 22565 bp, 21 predicted proteins | sample DewCreD2012metaG_FD_75245 | JGI IMG/M metagenome (GOLD analysis project Ga0101944, IMG submission 75245) | Hot spring sediment bacterial and archeal communities from British Columbia, Canada, to study Microbial Dark Matter (Phase II) - Dewar... ... | reverse complement strand
AGAAAGGTAGAAATAATACAGTGCAGAATTTTTCTTTCCAATGTAAGAAGTAAAATAAAAGACTTTATCTGTTAAATAAAAATAGGCTATTTCCCCGAAATTATTTTCAATATAAAGTAAATTATAAATATCAACTTTTATCTCCCATTCTTCTTCAACTGTTTTATCTTTTGAAGAATAGATAAAGTAGAATTTATTTCCAAGCTTAAAATCGAAAGCATTTTTGATGACTTTATGAGTTTCAAGATTTTTAACGAGCTGACCTTCCTCCGGATAATCAAAAATCTTAAACTCTTTGTTATTTTCAGATTTTGAAATATAAAATCCGAATGGATACTTAAAGGTTTTATCGCCCAACTTATCAGTTAATTGAAACTGGAAATGTAAATGCGGATAAGGAGAACGACCACTATTTCCACACTTTGCAAGAATAGTCCCCTTTTTAACTTTATCTCCAACTTTGACCTTAAACGATCCTTCCTTTAAATGCGAAATTGAAGAATAAAAATCATTCGAATGTTTAAGAATAATAGTATTCCCCCAATTTTTTTCAATGTTTACATCACCAATAGGGTTATCTATTATTTTATCAATTATTTTAACTATTTCCCCATCAAGAGGAGCTGTAACTGGAAGATTATAACAAAAGTAATCCTCTGGCTTTAAACCATCATTTTGATATTCTTTACCAGTATCATCAACAGAAACAAAGTCCCAAGCATATTTCCAATCTTCTTTATGGGTGTAAGCTCCATTAAATCCTTGAGAAACTTTCCACAGACCAAAGAACGGTAATTCTGATGCAAAGTACTTAAAATTATTGAACCTTGCTTTTTGATTATGATGATAATAATAGTTCTCCTCCGGTGAGCCGGGTTTGAAATATAAAAGGGTTAGGTTAGTATGGTCTCTTCTGAACTTTAAACTATAAATAACAACTAACACTATAAAGTTAAACGGTAAGACAAAAATCGGAAGTCTTGAATAATAAAATATTTGATAGAAAAATCCCAAAGCAATAACGCTCATTATTATTGAAATAATAGCCAAAAAAAGACTTTTTCTTGAAGGAATTATCAAACTTGCACCAACTGCAAATCCTACTAATATTGCATTCAAAGAAGAAATAATTAACAGATTTGGTGCTTGATGAGGTAAAATTAAATATAATGCGAAAAAATTAACTACATAACTTATAATAGAAATTAAGAATAATATCCTTGAGAAAAATAACAATGCTAAAAGAATTAAAATACCTCCTAAAACTGATGGCTGTAAGATTATTAAACCTAAAGACTTAAAGAAATTAGTTGTAAATTCAGATAGGTGTATAGGTAATTCTATATTGGTCAATTTTTGGCTAAAATCAATTCCATTATAGTTTAGAAGAAAAATAGTAAAGATGTAAAAAGAAATGATAAACGGAAGACTTAAACCCGGTAAATTAAAAGCGACAGCCAGATAATTTTCAAGTACGGTAGTAATAAAAAATGTAATTAAAATAAAAATTGGTAAGAGTAAGATTATAATCAAAGAAGTTTCATAGAAATAACCAACTGCTGCTCCAAACAATATTCCATTAAAGCCGTAAAATCCCGAACGAATTTTATTAGTATCAAACTTCAAATAATATGCAATTAAATTGGCTGTAATTACACCAAATAGTCCTAAAAATCCCACCTTAGGAGTTAGAAGAGATACCAATAATACTATTAATCCAAACCATTTTCTATTACTGAAAAAAATTTGGGCGTAACTGAATAAAACAGAATCAACTAAAAAAGTCATTTAGAGATTTTCAATTTTGATGGAAGTACTTCCTGTTGCTCAATATAATCAATATCTTCAGCTTTTCTGATAAGTTCAACAGAACCATCTTGCATAATCATAACAACATTAGGCCTCATCGTAATAAACTGCATCCATTGAGTCATATCATAAGCACCGACATAATCAATCACAAGTAAATCATCTTTTTTTACGTTAGGAAATACAATGCTCTCTCTGATACAATCAATATTCATACACAAAGGACCGTATATTGCGGTGTCTTCAGTATGAACTCCTGTTTCATTTGCGGGATGGATTTTATGTTTATACCAAAAACTTGTAAAAAGAATATTTACGCCGGCATCAATAATAACAGCTCTTTTTCCAGTGGATAAACGCTTGTTGGCTATTACTTTTGAAATCAAATAACCTGCATCATCTATCAAAGCCCTTCCTGTTTCTAAAATCAACACTGGTAATTCATCCAAACTTCCTGATAGTTCTAATAAAGAAGATGAAATTGAATCCGCAAATTGCTCCATTGAGGGAATAACCTCTTCTGCGGGTAAATATTGCCCCAATAATGTATTGTGAGAAGCGAAACCACCACCCAAATCAATATATTCTAAATTAAGATTAAAATTATTTTTTAATCCTTTGGCTAAATCAACTAACTTATTAGCGGCAATTTTATAAGTATCGGCACTCATCATATAAGTACCAATGTGAGTATGTAAACCTATTAAATTAAGATTTTTAGAAATCATAATTCGTTTTAATGCTTGCCAGGCTTCTCCATTTTCGTAATTAAAACCAAATCTGTCCCACTTAGGATATACACCAACATCCATATTTACTCTTATAGCAACATTAGCTTTAAGATTATTTGACTCAGTTATCTCAATTAGTTTATATAATTCATCATAATGGTCAATATGAATTTTCGCATTTTCTTTAATTGCAGTAATGAGAGCCTGTTCGGATTTATCCGGTCCGTTAAAAATAATATTTTCACCGGGAATCCCCAATCTTCGAGCTTTTTGATATTCAAACTCAGAAACTACCTCAGCCCAAGAACCTTCTGAATGAAAAACTGCACAAACTGCTTTCAAATAGTTCGTTTTATATGACCACGCAAATTGAACCTTAGGATATCTCGACTTAAAAACTCTTAATGCATTTCTTTGGTTTGTACGAATTTGCTTTTCAGAAATTACAAATAACGGCGAACCCCATTTTTGAACTAAATCTTTAACTGCTACACCATCTATTTCAAATTTGGGTTTTACTAATGAACTTGAACCAAATTTGTTCATAAAGCCAGATTGATTTTTTGTAATTATTGGTCTTTCATAAATTTTCTTTTCAGACATTTCAGATTTCTCCTTTAGTAGTAATTTTTTCAAATACAGATATATCGGTAATTAAGTCCCAGGAAGAACGCACAAAAATTGTCCCCACTTTATATTTATCAAATTGCTCTGCTTTTTCACCCAATGCTAATTGTAATAAAGCATAAGGTAGATTTTGCCCTGCATTTGGAGCTAAGTAAACCCAAGCAGGAAATCGAGGATTTATTTCTAACAAATAATATTGCCCGGTTTCGGTCGAGCGAATAAATTCAAGTTCCATCCCGCTGCGCCATTTAATGCTTTGAATTACTCTTTTTGAGATTTCGATTAAATTATTGTCATAAATTGTAATTCCAGCCCATCCTTTGCCTTTATCTGTAATGTAAAGCTTACGCATTGCAACAGCACCTACAGTATTTCCCGTTCCATCTCCCAAAGCAACTACATTGAATTCATCACCTTTTAAATATTCTTGGATAATTATTGGTAGTCCCCATTTCGATGATATTTTGGTGAATGCAGTTTTAGCTTCCTCTAAGTTATTTGCAATAATAGCATCATAGAAAATCCCTTTAACAACAACAGGATAATCAAACTCTTCAGGGATTTTTTGAAGATCAAGAATTGATGATACAAGAATATTCTTTGGAACGTTAATGTCATTATCAATGCAAAAATCAAATAATTTATCTTTACCTCTTATGTTCAATTGGTCGAAAGTTGGTAAGAACATTTTGATGCCCAACTCTCTTAACTTCTCTTCTAACTTCACAAAACCAAACAATTCAGAATCTAAAGTAGGAATGATAACATCTAATTTTTCCTGCTGATGAATATAAAATAATCTTTCATACAGATTTTGAAGTCCACTCGATGGATATGGGATTAGATAATTTTTCTTGGTAAGATTTTCCATATAAATGCCGGGTTCAAGAGCATCATAAACCAAACCTATAATTTCAGCGTCAAATTTTTCTTCAAACTTTAAGCTGCGAATTAATGGAACGCCAGGTCCCGGATTATCTGTAGCGTTAAGACCTGTTACTGCTATTTTCATACCTGAACTACAAGATTTAAACTTTTTAGACGTAAAATAAAATCTTCAATATCTCTTTCGACAGTTATTGAATCAACATCATATTCATTTTGAATTTGCTGAGCAATTTCCTCTATTGATTTTTTTGCCTGCAATTGTTTGAAAATGTGTTTACCAATTTCATTTAATGTAAAGGTTTCCCCCGTGCTTGGAAGGAAAACAAATCCAGAATCACTTATTGCAATGTTGTCTGGAATTAAAAATGATTTCATAATTCACCAATAGTTTAATGTTTAGATTATTTTAAATGGATCATTTTTTTAACATCGGATTTTCCATCAACCGAAAGTTCATAAAAAAATACTCCTGAGGTTACTCGTTTATTCCCTGCCTTGCCGTCCCAAGCAATAGTGTGATTTCCCGGCGTTCTATATTCATTTAGCAGCGTTGTAACCTCTTCTCCATTTAAATCAAAAATCTTCAGTTGTACTTGTCCACCTTTATTTAATATAAATGAAATATTTGTCTGACTATTAAACGGATTAGGATAATTTTGATTTAAGTTATAACCAATAGGTTCAATCGGTTCGTCGGTTGGGGTTACTCCTGTTGAATAAACTTCATAAGAATAAAGATTATTATAAGGATAAGCATATTTAACGAATACACATTCTAATAAGCCATCAGCATTTACATCCATCAAAGAAGGGGTTGAGTAACTAAAATTATTGTGGCTTGCATTAAATACAATGTTGTTATTAACTATATTAAAAATTTTGACATATTGTCTATAATTTGTTGAAGTGCCAACGTATCCGACGACATAAAATTCTGTAATTCCATCGCCTGTTAAATCTGTTTGAAGAGAATAAAGTTGGTAACCAGCTAATTTTTCTTCATCGGTAAAATTGTATGTATATTCTGGTGAAATACTTAATGGAGAATTTGAAACATAAAATTTTATAGAATCCAGATAATAAAATCTTTTATTCCAGGTAGTCCCATTTTTTTGAAAGTTAAGGTAACCTGTTAAAGCCTGATGAGGGATGTTGGGTGAAGTCCAAATATTTTGCCATTGAGCGAAAATGGAAATATTGAAAATTATAGTTAAAGACAGGATAATAAATCGTTTTTTCAAAATAACTCCTTTTATTTTCTGAACAATAATGATTTAAATAGCACTTTATATTCTATGAACCTTTGACAATAATAAGTAAATGTTGGTTTAAACAAAATAAAAATTCTTGAAAAAGCAGCTTAACCAAAACTTAATAATAGAGTTAAATTATTTTTCTAAACTTTTTGTTATATCTAAAATAATTCTTCACTAATAACTATATTTGCACAACAAAAATAAGAGGAAATAATGATTTCAAACAAAATTTACGAACTGATGCTTAACCAAATTAATGCTGAGTTATACGCATCATATTTATATCTTTCAATGTCCACATATTTTGAAGCAAACAATCTTCGCGGATTAGCAAAATGGATGAAGATGCAATCCGAAGAAGAGCGTGAGCACGCTATGAAATTTTTTGATTATTTAGTAACTATTGGTAAAAGAGTAGTGCTAAAATCAGTTGCAGAACCTAAAACAGAGTGGTCATCTGTTATGGAAGTTTGGCAGGATACACTAAACCACGAGAAAAAAGTTACTGATATGATTAACACTATAATGAAGCAAGCTGTTGAAGAAAAAGATTTTGCTTCAATGAACTTTTTGAATTGGTTTATTGATGAACAAGTTGAAGAAGTAACAGATGTTGAAGAGATTATTACTAAATTCGAAATGATTGGCGATAGTAAACAAGGATTGTATTTGCTTGATAAAGAATTAGGTTCAAGATCAGAAGGTTAAATTATTTTAGGGATTATCTGAATTAAATCAGTGCAAATCAGTATCATCTGAAATTTCCTTTGTGAACTTTGTGTAGAACTTTGAGTACTTTGTGTTTAAAAAATCATTAACCACAAAGATCACTAATTAAAATGCACAAAGTCCACAAAGATTTTATTCAGTAGCATCTGTGTCATCAATATTTCATTATTTTTTTTTACCACAGAGGCAAAAATACACAGAGAAAATTCTAATGTTTTATTTCCTCAACAGTAATAGCAGTTTGCCTCATTGAGTGTACTTTATTGGCAACTTCAAGATTGATTTCCTTGCTAACTCTTTGTTCAAAATAATCTCTGAATCTTTCAACCATAAACTTTACAGGCCAAGCAGCAGCTTCACCCAATGCACAAATTGTATTACCTTCAATTTGATTTGCAACTGTTATCAATAAATCTAAATCATTTACTGAACCTTTACCAGCAATAATTCTTTTTAGGATTTTTTCTAACCAACCCGTGCCTTCTCTGCAAGGAGTGCATTGACCACAACTTTCGTGATGATAAAAATGGGCAATACGTGCAAGTACTTTCACTAAATCAGTATCTTCATCCATAACCATAATACCACCAGTTCCAATGGCTGAACCAGCAGCTTTCAATGATTCAGCGTCCATCTTTACGCCTTCAAGCTGATCACCACGTAGCGGCGGCATTGATGAACCACCAGGAATTACACAAAGAATCTTTTTATTTCCTGGAATACCACCTGCATAGTTATAAATTATATCGGTTAAAAGTGTTCCGCTGGGTAATTCATAAACACCGGGTTTATTGACGTGTCCGCTGACTCCAAATAAAATTGTACCGGGATGTTTTGGTTCTCCAATAGAAGCAAACCATTCCCAACCATTATTAATAATTGGTGGAATATTAGCAATAGTTTCAACATTGTTAATTGTAGTTGGACATCCCCACAGACCATTTTGAGCCGGGAAAGGTGGTTTTACTCTTGGATATCCCCTCTTCCCTTCTAATGAATTCATTAAAGATGATTCTTCACCGCAGATATATGCACCAGCTCCTTTATGAATATAAATATCACAGTAAAAATCAGTATTAAATGTAGTCTTCATAGCTTCACCAACTAAGCCAGCAGCATAAGCATCATCAATTGCTTTTTGCATCAACCTAATCCATTTATGGTATTCACCACGAATGTAAATGTAACAAGTTTTAGCGCCAATTGCGTAACAGCTAATTAAAATTCCTTCAATCAGTTGATGTGGATTATATTCAAAAACCTGCCTGTCTTTGAAAGAGCCGGGTTCACTTTCATCTCCATTAACGCACAGATATTTAGGTTTATCTGTAGTCTTAGGCATAAAACTCCATTTCAATCCGGTAGAAAATGCAGCACCGCCTCTGCCTCTTAATCCTGATCTTTTAACTTGATCAATTATATCATCAGAAGATTGTGATAATGCTTTTCGGATTGCAGTATATCCACCATTTTGTTGATAAATTTCAAGTTGGTGAAGATTTGGAATATCTGGTAAAACTATTTTTATCATATTTTAATTTATTTTTATAATCGTTTTAATTTAATGAATTGATTATTTCTTCAACTTTTTCTTTAGTGAGATTTTCGTAAAAATCTTCATTGATTGCAAACATAGGTGCAGTTCCGCAGCTACCCATACATTCAACTTCTTCTAATGAGAATTTGCCATCTTCAGTAACTTCTAAATTACCTATTTTCAATTTATTTTTTATTTGCTCCCAAATATCATAAGCGCCTCTAAGCATACAGGAAACATTAGTGCAGACTTGAATATGATATTTCCCCATTGGTTTTTGGAAATACATTGTGTAAAAAGTAACTACACTTAGTACCTCGTGAGGATGCATTTCCAATAATTCTGCAATGGTTTCCATTATTTCATTTGTTATATAACCATTTTGTTCTTGCGCAATGTACAATGCTGCCATAACAGCGGCTTGCTTTTTGGGATATTTTTTTATCTCAGCGTTTATACGTTCAAGGTTTTCTGGTGTGAATGAGAATTTCATAGTTTTAGTTTGAGTTAAAGTTTATGTTTAAGTTAAAGTTTTGTTGATCGTTAGAATATATTCTGTGTTTTCAAATACTCTATTAGAATTACTTTTTACTAATCCTATTAGCATTGATATAATTTCAATAAGTAAATTCTTACCAAATTGATTTTCTTCTAAAGAAATAAGTTTTTTAATATACAATACATCAAAACAAGCAGAGCATTCTGAAGCTGAACCACGAGCTATATCATAAAATTTATTTTTATCTCTGAATGTATATTTACCAGTACCTTCTGTAATGTTCAAGCAAATCGAAGTAGAACCTTCATCTAATTGAGCATATACTGATAAATTATCTTTTTTATTTTTCAATATCCTATCAACAAACTCAACAAATTCCAAAGACTTTTGATATACTTTTAATTTTTCGTGACTTAATTGCTTTTACACTTTAGTATAATTTAATTTTAACAAAATTTCCTTTCTCACCCTTAAACAACTTTAACTTTAACTTGAACTTGAACTCTAAAAATATCCTTCACCTCAACTCAAGAAGCAAGATGCTTCTCTTACCTCTTTTCAGAAGTAAGATGCTTCTGATACCTTTTTTCAGAAGCGAGGACGCTTCAACTACTACATTTTTGAAGCGGGGACGCTTCAACTACACTTTAAATTAAAAACTATTTATCCGCTTCCCCCATTATCGGGTCAATACTTCCGATTATAGCCACAACGTCAGAAATCATATGACCTTTTACCAAGTGAGGTAAAGCCTGAAGATTATTAAATGATGGAGAGCGAATCTTACACTTCCACGGATGTCCCTCACCTTTACTAACTAAGTAAAATCCAAGTTCGCCTTTTGAACCTTCAATAGCGTGATAGATTTCGCCAACAGGAGGATTTATACCAAAATTTACAATCATAAAATCGTGAATAAGTTCTTCCATTCTCGTATAAATTTCAGTTTTCTTCGGCAGAACTTTTTTAGGCATATTAGCTAAAATTTCACCTTGAGGCATTTTGTCTAAAACTTGTCTAACAATTTTTGCACTTTCTCTCATCTCATCAACACGAACAAAATATCGGGCAAGACTATCACCTTCAGAATAAGTTACAACATTAAAATCTACTTTATCATATTGTAAATAAGGCGTTGCTCTTCTTAAATCAAATGGAACACCAGACGCACGTAATGAAGGACCTGTTACACCCAAATCAATTGCTAAATCAGCGGGAAGAATTCCTATATTTTCTAATCTTTCAATAAAAATTCTATTTGAGTTAAGAAGTTTTTCACATTCAGTTAGGTTATCATCAAATTGATCAATAAACCATTTAACTTTTGCAAGAGCTTCAGGTTGAGCATCATTAGCAACTCCGCCGATACGAGTGTAACTATTAGTAAATCTTGCACCACAAAGAATATCCCATATATCAAGAATTTTTTCTCTTTCTCTTAAAGTCCATAGAAACACAGTTAAAGCACCAACATCCATTGCAAATGCACCGATAGCAACTAAATGAGATGCAATTCTTGACATCTCAGCAACTAACATTCTGATATATTGAGCACGAAGTGGAACTTCAATTCCTGCTAACTTTTCAACAGCCATTACCCAAGCAACGTTGTTAGCCATTGGAGAGATGTAGTCTAATCTATCAGTGTGAGGAATGTATTCATAATAACTCATATTTTCAGCCATCTTTTCATATCCGCGATGCAAATATCCAAGTTCAGGGACAGCATTCATTACTGTTTCACCATCAAGACGCAAAAGAACTCTCAATACTCCGTGAGTGGCTGGATGCTGAGGTCCCATATTTAAAATCATTTCATTATCAAGAGCATCTTCGATTGTGATATCTGTATCTTTTAATAATGCTTCGACAATTTTAGGATGAACTTCTTCTTTTTTTAATGCTTCCATAATATTCACTTTTTTGGTAATGGTAATGAACCCGGAATTCCCATTAAAGGAAAATCTTTTCTTAGAGGATGATATTCAAAATCTTCTGGCATATACATTCTTCTCAAATCAGGATGATTTTTAAAAATAATACCATACATATCGTAACATTCACGCTCATGCCAATTTGCAGCACGCCAGACTGAAGTAACAGAATCTATTGAACAATCTGATTCATCAATATCAGCTTTTATTTTTAATCTAAAGTTATTCTTCAAAGAAAATATATGATAAACCACTGTGAATCTATTTTTTCTGGTAGCCCAATCTACAGCAGTTATATCTTCTGAAAGAAGAAATTTTAAGTCTTTATCTTCTTTAAGAAAATAACAAATGCTTACTAAATTTTCTTTATTAACTTTAATACAAAACTCATCAGTATATTCCGAAAATTCTATTTGATAATTTGGGAAGTTTGATGCGAGTTTTGTTTTGATTAATTCTTTAATATCCATAATTAATTTGATTGTAATACTTTTAGTTCTGGAAGTTTGATATCCTGAAAATCTCTGCCTCTTGTATTTCCTATTTTTTCCTGAATAGTTATTAAAGCATTAAGTAGATTATCAGGTCTCGGCGGACAGCCGGCAACATAAACATCAACAGGGAGAAACTGATCAATTCCTTGCACGACAGAATATGAACGATACATACCACCTGTTGAAGTACAAGCACCCATAGCAATAACCCATTTAGGGTCAGGCATCTGGTCATAAATTTTTCTGACAACGTGAGCCATTTTATAAGTTACAGTACCAGCAACTATCATCAAATCACATTGACGAGGAGTAAACCTCATTACTTCAGAGCCGAATCTTGCAATATCATATTTAGGGTCACCAACAGCCATCATTTCAATAGCACAGCAGGAAATTCCCATTGGCATTGGCCACACGGAATTTTTCCTCGACCAAGCCATAATTGCATCTAATTGGGTAACTAAAAAACCATCTGAATTTAATTTAGCTTCTAATCCCATTTGAATCCTCCTTTTTTGTAGGCGTATAAATAACCTAATTCCAAAACAACTAAGAATATAAACATCGAAACAAAAACAGAAATTCCAATTTCACCAAAAAGTTTTTTGAATTGAACTGCCCACGGATAAATAAAGATAACTTCAAGATCGAAAATGATAAAAAACATTGCAACTAAATAATATTTAACTGACACTCTTTCATTAGTTGAGCCAATTGGTTTCATACCACTTTCGTAAGTAGAAAGTTTATCAGGATTTGGTCTTTTAGGCCCAAAAATCTCTGAAGAAAAGACTGTAACAACAGCAAATATTAAAGCTGTAAGAATAACTAAAAAAACGGGAATATATTGTTCTAACATAATATTTATCAAAAATTTTTGTTGGCAAACTTATTCAAAAATTAAGTGAATTCAAAAGGAGAAAAAGACTAAAAAAATTAGAAAAATCAAAGAAGATTTCTGAAGCAAAAAGGGATTTAAAGAAATTACTTTAAAATTTAATGAGGGGATCTTTAAATGATTCTACTTATAGGTAAGAGATATCTTGTAATAAAATTTATTTCACAAAATGGTTAATGTTGTTCAAAATAAAATTTGAAAGATATAAACGAAATAATTTTATTTCGATTTAATTTCAGTCTTTAATATTGAAAATAAATTATTCTTATTGTAAATTAAAATATAGAAATATCAAATTAACCATTTATTCTCGAAGTTTCCTTGGATTAATAAAACTTTAATATTACTTATATAATAAATTTATTAATAATTATTTAAGGAGTATTATAAAATTGGCACTACAAAAACCATATAAACGGACAGTTCGAATGTTGGCAAATGGATCATACAAAAATAATGGTCATTGGTTATATCTGCTCCATCCAAAATTTGCAAGCAACCCCCAACATTATATCCGTGCTTTTTTAATAATTCAAGAAGATCTAATAAAACTTTTTGAATATGTTGAACCGAGTGATAAAAATTTAAATACAATTTCTTTAAGAATACATGAACTATTGACAAGAGTTTGGATAGAAGTAGAAGCAAATTTCACTGCTATTCTTAGAGAAAATATTTATTCTAAAGAGATAGAAAAGTGGAACTTGAAAGAAGACTATAGCTTGATAGAATATACTCATAGACTTTCTTCCTATAAAGTAAAATTTCCAGTATGGAGAGGAGAAAAGCATACTTATATTCCATTTGAAAAATGAGCAACAAGACCTAACTTAAATTGGCATGTTTTAAGTTGGTATCAAGCATACAACAAATCAAAACATGATAGACATTCTTATTTTGAACTTGCAACTTTTGACAATTTATTGAATGCTGTTTCAGGACTTGTAGTTGTATTATCAGCTCAATTTATGGATGAGAGTTATTCTCCGAATTCAAAATCTTTAGAATTAAGTGGAAATTATTCATACGACCACAATCCAGAGATGGAAACAGCTATTGGTAACTACTTTAGAGTTCAATTTCCCAGCAATTGGGACGATAGTGAAAAATACGGTTTTAATTGGAAAGAATTATCTGAACAACCAGAACCGATTGCCAGAATTAATTACGATTCAATAAAGAAAATAAATTACCCCCACAATAGTTACCAATAATTAGCGGTTCATTTGGTAAGCTAATTATTTTGCCAATATTAAATTTTACTATTGTTTATATAAAATTACAAATTCAAAATTTGTACTTCTGAAATATCTGTCTAAAATAAATTTATTTATGTGGCTAAAGCCTGTTCGCTACTTTTAATTTTTTTCAGTTCACTTAAGTGAACTGTAATAAATACTCATTAGATTTGTTTTTTATCTATTGCAGTTGGATTTATCCAACTGTTATATAAAGATTAAGATATTAAAGGCTTTAGCCACATTTAATTAAATCCTGTTAATGATAAAAAAGTAATACTTTTTTATATGAGATTCAAATAAAAACGAAATCATTTTCTTTTATCTTGAACTAAAATCAGAATTTATTCATAAGGTTTAAGTATTTTTTGGACAGTACTGAAAAATACGTGAATAGTGTGCGCTAAAAGATTAATAGATTCTTCAAAGAGTCCTTCGGAGAACCAATGACCCTCTAATATCCAAGTGAAATAAACCAACTTCTTGTCTCTTTAATATTTGTATTACAGGAAGTAACTAATTTTCGGGAGAGTTCGGATACGGTTTCGGATACGAATAGAAACTGGGAAAATATAATGAGGAGATTTAAAATAAATAAGCCCTTAAAAAATAAGGGCTTAAAAGGGTGGGCGCTAATGGATTCGAACCAATGACCCTCTGCTTGTAAGGCAGATGCTCTGAACCAGCTGAGCTAAGCGCCCTAAATAAACTTCAAAATTTACGTGTCAAATATCCGATATTTTCAAAATAAAACCAAACAACTAATTCTATTCTTGAGCGGCAGACGGGATTTGAACCCGCGACGTCCAGCTTGGGAAGCTGGCATTCTACCACTGAATTACTGCCGCATTATTTTTTTCTTCTTTACAAAAATAATATCAAAAAAAATTTTTATCCAATTATCAAATGTCAAATGCATTTATCACTAAATAATTTTGCTGCTGATTTGAAATCTTTTGAGAACCAACTGCAGGACTCGCACTCTCGGGTCTGCTTGAACAGAATAATTTTTGATTTGGAAGTAATAAATCATTTAATCTATGCCAAAGAAAATTCCACGCTCCCATATTTCTTGGCTCTTCCTGCACCCACACAATTTTTTTCGAATTAGTGTAAGAATTTATAACCATCTTAACTTGTTGTTCATTAAACGGATAATATTGTTCTAATCTTACTATTGCCGTATCGTTTATTTTATTTTGCTCTTTATACTTTACAAGCTCATAATAAACCTTTCCACTGCATAGAATTACTTTTTTTATCTTTGATTTATCATTGATGCTCAAGTCATCAATAACTTCGTTGAATTTACCACTAAGAAATTCTTCTTTTGAAGATTTGGCATCCGGATGACGCAATAAACTTTTTGGAGTAAAAATAACTAATGGTTTATTTATATGATGCTTAATGTGTCTTCTTAAGAGATGGAAGTATTGAGCAGGAGTTGAGGGATTAGTAACATACATATTTTCTTCTGCACATAATATCAAAAATCTTTCAATCCTTGCACTTGAATGCTCGGGTCCTTGTCCTTCGTAACCGTGTGGAAGTAGCATTACTAAAGAATTCGGCAGATTCCATTTTTCATAAGATGCAACGATAAAATTATCAATCATTACTTGAGCTCCATTAGCAAAATCTCCAAATTGAGCTTCCCAGATTACAAGAGCAAGCGGATCAGCAATACTATATCCATATTCAAATCCTAATACTGCTGCTTCAGATAATGAGCTATCTAAGGCTTCGATATTGGCTTGATTTTCATCTAAATTATTAAGAGGTAAATATTCTTTGCCATTTTTGATATCTGTAAATGCTAAATGTCTTTGACTGAAAGTTCCTCTTACGCTATCCTGTCCACTAAGCCGAATAGGAGTTCCTTCTAAAAGCAAGCTACCAAATGCTAAGGATTCCGCTAAAGCCCAATCTGCTTTTGCTGAGTTATCAAGAAGTCTTCTTCTGGTTTCTAAAAATTTCTGAAGTTTAGGATGTCCATTAAAATCTTCTGGTAATGATGTCAATCCTGAAATAATTTTTTGAAGAGAAGATTCACATATAAAAGTATTCTCTTCCTTTTTAGCTTTTTTGATTTCTTTAATCGGAACGGCTAAAGGTAGATCACCTGAAAAATTAGAACTTTTTCTTTTTATTGTATCAAGAGCCTTGGATAATTTATTTTCATAATTGATTTGAATTTTCTCGGCTTCTTCTTTTGTTAGTGTTCCTTCATTAACAAGTTTTTCAAAATATAAATTTCTTACTGATTTCTTGATTTTAATTTTTTCATACATCAATGGCTGAGTAAAACCAGGCTCATCACCTTCATTATGACCGTGCCTTCTATAACCAAGTAAATCAATTACAACATCTTTTTTGAAAATGTTTCTATATTCCAGAGCAATTTCTGTAACCCATAGTGCAGCTTCAGGATCATCACCATTAACGTGGAAAATCGGTGCTTGAATCATTTTAGCGACATCTGTTGCATAAGTAGTTGAGCGTGATGATTCTGGTGTTGTTGTAAAGCCGATTTGATTATTGACAATGATATGAACAGTCCCACCTGTTCTATATCCGGAAAGTTGTGATAAGTTTAAGGTTTCAGCAACAACACCCTGCCCTGCAAATGCGGCATCACCGTGAATCAAGATTGGCATTACTTTTTGATGACTTTTTGAATCTCCAAGCCTTGTTTGTTTTGCTCTTGCTATTCCTTCAACAACAGGATTAACCCATTCAAGATGACTTGGATTTGATGAAAGAGTTATTTGAATACTTCTGCCATCAGGAGTTGAATGTTTCCCATACGCACCTAAATGATATTTGACATCACCAGAGCCTTGAATTGAATCTAAATCCTGTATGTCTTCAAATTCAGAAAAGATTGATTCAACCGGTTTACCAATTACATTAACAAGCACATTCAATCTTCCACGATGAGCCATTCCAATTACCGCTTCTAATATATTATGCTCTGCGGCTTTATTAAGCAAATAATTTAATACAGGAATTAAAGTTTCATTTCCCTCTAAAGAAAATCTTTTATGACCAATAAATCTTGTATGAACAAAGTGTTCAAAGGTTTCTGCATAAGTAAGATTTTTTAAAATCATCGTTTTCACATCTTTATCATAATTTGGCGTGTTTCTGTTTGATTCCATTTTATCCTGAAGCCAGATTTTTTCTGCAGGATTCTGAATATGCATAAACTCAACGCCAATCTTGTCGCAATAAGTTTTCTGAAGGATATTAATTATATCTCTAAGCTTTGCAGTTTTAAGTCCAGCAAAACCTCCTGTAATAAATTCTCTATCCAAATCCCAAACAGTAAAGTTAAATGTAGAAGGATCGAGTTCAGGATGATAAACAGTTTTTGAGCCAAGAGGGTCTATATCAGCAATAAGGTGACCACGAACTCTATAAAAGTTTATAAACTGAAGAACTTTCGCTTGCCTTTCAATTGCTTCTGAGTTGGATGTTTGATTAAAAGCTGAGGGTTGAAAATCCGATTGCCATTTAAGCGGTTGTATTGGAATTTCAAGAGCTTCAAAAATTTCTTCATAAAAATTCTTTTTACCCAAAAGTAAATCATTCACTTCACGAAGAAACATTCCTGATTCAGCACCTTGAATTATTCTATGATCATAAGTGCTGGTTATATTCATTACCTTGCTGATTCCTAATGATGAAATTACTGACGAAGCCATTGCCTGATATTCAGCGTTATATTGAATTGCACCAACCGCTACAATAACTCCCTGCCCTACCATCAATCTCGGGATTGAAGCTACAGTTCCAATAGTACCTGGATTGGTAATTGAAACCGTTGTTCCCTGAAATTCTGAAGGATCAATAGTTCCTTTTCGTGAACGTTCAATTAAATCATCATATTTTTTCCAGAACTGGAGGAAGTTAAGTGTATTTGCTTTTTTAATGTTTGGAACTAACAAAGAACGTGAGCCATCTTTTCTTTCAATGTCAACAGCAATTCCAAGGTTTACATCTTTTCGAATAATAAGATTAGGTTTATTATCAATCATTTGAAATGCATTATTCATTACTGGAAACGCCTGAATAGCTTTTAGAATAGCCCAAGAGATTATATGTGTAAAAGAGATTTTGCCCTCTCCCCTTTTCTGCAAATGTTGATTGATTATTGTTCTGTTTTCTTCCAAAAGTTTTACAGGAATTGAGCGCTGTGAGGTTGCAACTGGAATTGAAAGACTTGCATTCATATTATCGAGAATTTTAGCCGCACTGCCTGCTATAACTCTCTTTTCTTCAGGAGAATCTTTTAACTCAATTTTTTTATCTGAAGAAATATTTCCTGAAGAGATAGGTTTTATTGATTCAGTACCATTTGATTTATCTTTTTCTGATTTTTCAATTTTACCGCTTTCAACTTTATTAAAAAATTTTTTCCACTGTTCAGGTACTTCATCAGGCTTTTCTTCGTACTTATTATAAAGATATTCAATGAACCAGGTATTTGTACCAAATTTTTCAAGTTCTTCGATTTGCTCTTTTGTCAACTTTGATTTTTTCATAACGTTTAATTTTAATAATAATTTGATGATTATTTAACAGTAATTTAATAGTTTTGAAATAAATAATCCGATTTTATTTGAAAATATAAGAATATTAAAAAACTTAATGCAAATGAATAAGAATATCCAAAATCTCAGGGTAAATTACACAAAGTTCAAACTGCTTGAAAACAATCTTCCTGACAATCCTTTTATTTTATTTTCAAAGTGGTTTAATCAATTACTAAAATCAAATATAACTGAACCAAATGCTATGGTTCTTTCAACTTCTTTGAAAGATAAACCATCTTCACGTGTGGTTCTGCTTAAATATTTTGATGAAGAAGGATTTACTTTTTTTACAAATTTTGATAGCAGAAAAGGAAAGGAACTTCGTGCAAATAATAAAGCTGCTTTACTTTTTTATTGGATGGATTTTGAAAGACAAGTCAGAATTGAAGGCAAAATTATAAAAGTATCAGATGAGATTTCAGACGAATATTTTAATTCGCGACCACTTGCAAGCAGATATAGTGCATTGGCTTCTGAGCAAAGTAAAGTTATTCCAGACAAAAAAATTCTTATAAGAAAAATCAAGCAACTTGAAAAATTATACGGCGATAACCCTCCTCGCCCTAAAAACTGGGGTGGATTGAAACTCATTCCAAATTATTTTGAATTCTGGCAGGGACGCCCAAACAGACTACATGATAGAATCTGTTATAAGAAGGTAAAAAATATTTGGGAGGTCTTCAGACTCTCTCCTTAACATTTATCCTGATAATCGTAACCTATAAATAATTAAACACAATAGAACACGGAGTTAACGGATACAACGGATATGAACGGATTTTTTTAAGTTGTTTAAGAGTTAACTACTATCTTATTCTTTGACATTATTTTCTAATAATCTTTTCCACCAATCTGCTTTAATTATATCGAACTTGATTTTTTGTTTTCTATCTAAGAATGCTTCTATTTTATTATTAGTATCTGAAATCAATTTTATTGTATCAACTTCAACATCTGATTTAGTTTCAAATAGTGCATTCAGTATTTTCGTTATTGAAGAAACCTGCTCTTCACTTAATATTAATTTTTCTTTTAGATTTGAAATTGAATTTTCAATTTGCTCGTTCGCTTCCTGCGAAAAGACAAAATTATTTAGTAATAAAACAAGTAAAGTTATTAAAATATTTTTAATCATTTTTTAAATCCTAATTATTTATAAAAGTCTGAATGAATAATCAATTAACAAACCAGAAAAAAGCAAAAACTATTGCTGAAAAATTAAAAGAAAATTTAAATAAATTAAACTTTTCAACGAATGAACTGAACTTAAAAAAGTACAACTATGAATTTGAAGTAAGTCAGAATAAATCCAAAGCAAAAATACTTGTTTATTTTGGAAGTAAAGGTATAAAAACCATTATTCAAGGAAATAGTCGTGATAAACTATATAAAGAACTTGATCATATTATCAACGGAAAAATTATATTCGATGAAGCGGTTATAGAAGAACCTAAAGAATACATCGGCTCAGATGAGAGTGGTAAAGGAGATTTTTTCGGTCCTTTAATTGTATGTGCTTTTGCATTTGATAATTCAATCAGAGATAATCTACTGAAGTTTAATGTAAAGGATAGTAAAGAATTAGATGATAAAGAAATAATAGAGATTTATAATGAACTAAGAAATAAATACAATGACAGGTTTGAAGTTATTGAAATTCATCCGAAGAAGTACAATCAACTTTATGAGAAAATTCAAAATATGAATAAAATCTTACTGTGGGCACATTTCAAAGCTATTAACAAATTATTTAAGAGATTTAATTATAAAACAGTGATAATAGATAAATTTGCATCAGAAAAATCTTTCGATGATAAAATTCCTTTAACTAAAAATTTGATCATTGAAGAAAAAGCCGAAAGATTTACTGGTGTTGCTGCAGCTTCAATAATAGCGAGAGCAAAATTAGTTCATTGGTTTCAGAAAAAAAGTAGAGAATTAGAATTAAAAATTCCTTTTGGAGCAGCAGTTTCAGTTTCAAATTTTGCTAAGGAAATAGAAAGAAGAAAAGGTAAAGACATATTAAGTGAATTAATTAAATTGCACTTCAAAAATTTTAAATATATGAACAAATAGGTAAATACAGTGAACAAAAAAAATATAAGAAGAATAGGAATTTTAACTGGGGGCGGTGATTGTCCCGGATTAAATGCAGTAATACGTGGAGTAACAAAACCTGCCGAAGATTATGGCTTAACAGTATTCGGAATCCTTGATGGATTTGAAGGATTAGTTGAAGGGAAAGCAAAGGAGCTTACCAATAAAGATGTAAGTGGAATACTTGCTCGTGGAGGAACTATACTTGGCTCATCCAACAAAGGTGACCCTTTTCATTGGCCTGTTGAAAAAGAGGGAGAAATCGAAATTGTTGATAAATCTCAAGATGCATTAAATAACTATAACCACTGGGGCCTTGACGCTTTGATTGCTATTGGCGGCGATGGAACAATGCACATCTCAAAAAAACTTATGTCTATGGGAATGAATATTGTCGGTGTTCCAAAAACAATTGATAATGATCTTGAAGCAACTGATTTAACATTCGGTCACGATTCAGCGGTATTTATTGTATCAGAAGCTTTAGATAGATTGCACACAACTGCCGCATCTCATCACAGAGTATTAGTTGCTGAAGTAATGGGTCGTTATGCCGGTTGGATTGCTCTAAACGGAGGAATTGCCGGAGGGGCAGACATAATTTTAATTCCTGAAATTCCTTTTTCTTGGGAAAAAGTATTTTCGAAAATCAGAGAGCGTGAATTAAAAGGAAAACGATTCAGCTTAGTTTGTGTTGCTGAAGGAGCAAAACCAATTGGCGGCGAATTAGTTACTAAAGGCACAGACATAAAACGAACAGATCCAATTCAGCTCGGCGGTATTGGTAAAGTAGTTGCTGAAAAAATCGAAAAAGAAATGAACCGAGAAACGAGAGTAACCGTACTTGGTCATTTACAACGTGGAGGAAGCCCTACTCCATTTGATAGAATTTTATCTACTAAATTCGGAGCATTTGCTATTGATTTAGTAGCCCAGAAAAAATTTGGAAGGATGGCTGCATTAAAAGGATCTGAAATAAAAAGTGTAAAAATTGAAGACGCAATTTCTCGACAGAAATTAGTTAAACCTGATGATCAGGCTGTTATAACTGCAAAAAGAGTAGGTATTTCTTTCGGAGATTAGTTTGTAAATTTTAAGGCAGGGGATTATATTTGCCGTGCGAATTTTGATATGATTTTTGTTGTTTAGTTCAGCCCGCCTTTCGAAGAAAGGCGAGGTCTCGTCTCGATAAAATCGAGACGGATTGGTTATCCCGATTTATCGGGAAGTCTCGTCGGCAGGGATTAAAGAATTTAGTTCATTATTTTTTGGGGTCGTAGTTCAGTTGGTTATCCCGATTCATCGGGATGCCTGTCACGCAGGAGGTCGTCCCGATTTATCGGAAAGTCTCGTCGGCAGGAATAAAAGATTTTAGTTCATTATTTTTTGGGGTCGTAGTTCAGTTGGTTATCCCGATTCATCGGGATACCTGTCACACAGGAGGTCGTCCCGGTTTATCGGGAAGTCTCGTCGGCAGGAATAAAAGATTTTAGTTCATTATTTTTTGGGGTCGTAGTTCAGTTGGTTAGAACGCCTGCCTGTCACGCAGGAGGTCGCGAGTTCGAGTCTCGTCGGCCCCGCTCTAAGTTAAAAGTTCAGAATCTGAGATTTTTTGTTTTTGTCATAATTATTTTTGAAAACGCAGGAGGTCGTCCCGACTTGTCGGGATGTCTCGCCTGCCCCGTAAATCGGGGTCGGCCCCGCACAAAGTTAAAAGCTCAGAAGAGAATCTGAGCTTTTTTGATTTATGGAAAAATGGTTTACTTACATTTTATATTAAAAAAAATTACAGAGCAATCTTAATATTTAACTTCTTAAAGATTATTAACCCCTGTAAGGTCTTTGAACTTGCTAAGTTTTGGAACTATCTGAATTAATATACGTTGATTTTTTCTTTCTTGTTGAAAGCTCGGGGGGTCATATTCATATCTGCCTATTCCTTCGATTCCACTTCCTGAAATAATTACTTCACATACTTTAGGATTAAAAATTATATTATTTCTTTTCCAAAAATTTACTAAAGCTTTAGCTCTGCGGTAGCTTAAATTGTTGGGGTCTGGTTCATAACCAATTTTAGATGACATACCCTCTATTATAATTAAATATTTAAGACTATCACCATATTTTTTTTGTAAGTTATTTAACATTTGCACTAAAGAATCACCGACTTCTTTTAAATAGGAAAAATCATTAGCAGGAATAACATCAGAACCAGTTGCGAATTGAGTAGGCTGAATTAAAGTCCATCTTTTATATTCAACTTGATATTCAAAAAATTTTTTTGGCAGGTTTTCAGAAATTCTTTGAATTTCATTTATTTTTTTTAGTTCATCTTCAGTCGCTTTTTTCGAATCACTAAGTAATTTATAGCTTAAAACAAATAGAACTAACATTATAATGAATAAACTCGTTAATAAATCTACATAACTTGGCCAGAAAAAATCTCTAATATTAAATTTCATTTACACTTAATAACCATTCTTTGAAAAAATAAATTTGATAAATTGTATTGGTTTAAATATTGATGGTCTTATTGATCTTTTCAAGGAGAATATCGCATAAGAGAGACTTTTTAAGCTATCAGAAAGTTCTGCTAAATTAGCTGAGTTATCATTTTGTTTTTGAGTTAATGTTAGTTTATTTGAAATATTTTCTAAAGATTCATTTATACTTTTTAATAAATTTAAGTTATTAAATGGATTTGATGCGGTAAAATTAAATGCATTATCAAATTCTTTTTCTAATTTTTGAGATAATTGTTGAATTCTCGAAATGTATTCATAAGAAACTTCTTTGACATTTTCTTCGTTCTTGTCGAGAATTTCTTTAATTAATTGATGTTGTTGTTCAATTTTCTTTAAAGATTCGCTTGTAATTGCTTTAACCTCTTCTTCACTTTTATCAATAAACGTTTGAATTAGTTGATACTGTTTTTGTAAAGATTCAAGTTTTTCAATGATATATTTACCAATATTAGCATAGTTTTCACTACTTTCTTTAATTAGTAATCCAACATTTTTAATATTATCTTCAAAATTAGAAATTCGATTCAATAGATTGGTTAATTTGTCAAGAATAGCATCCGATTTATATAAACTATTATTTAAACTCACTGCTGTCCAACTGTTTGATTTAGAAGTAGCTGTAAGTTGTTAAAAAATACTATGTTATAAAGAATTTTCATTGTAATCGATTTGAAATTATTATTGTCGCAGAAAATAAGAATTTTG
>Ga0101944_10003365_pt1 | contig 22572 bp, 20 predicted proteins | sample DewCreD2012metaG_FD_75245 | JGI IMG/M metagenome (GOLD analysis project Ga0101944, IMG submission 75245) | Hot spring sediment bacterial and archeal communities from British Columbia, Canada, to study Microbial Dark Matter (Phase II) - Dewar... ... | reverse complement strand
GGATTTATCCGTCAGGGTGTGTTCGCAGCCCGCCGGGTTTTGGGTGATGGTGGTGAGGCTGTCGCGCGGGTCAAGCGGCGTCCAATTGCCGCTGGCAGCGGTGTTGTTACAGGAAGTCTCATCATTGCCGGTATCGGGGTCGAGAATCAAATTTCCGTTCGCATCGCGCAGGGGGATGAAAAACTCAAAGGTCAGGCTGACCGAGCCGCTGATGCTGCCAAAACTACACGAAATGCTGCCTCCGGGTGTGGAAGTGGAAGGCAGGCTGCAGCTTGCTCCGCCGGGGCTGGTCAAAACCAGCGAAACGAACTGCATGTTACCGGGCAGGCTGTCGCTGAGCACGAAATTGGAAAGCGTCTGACCGGCGGCAATGGTCGCCGTGAGGGTATAGCGGCGTGGGAAGTTCGGACCGGTAGCCGTTTCGTCTTCCGGGCCGCTGTAAGCCTTGCTCAGTGTGATGAGTGCCGCGGTGGGGTTGGGACTGGTCTGGACGCGTGCGGCTGATATGGGTGGGTCGCTGGCAGGGTTGTTTAATGGATCCTGCCCAAACATGAAACCGCCCCCCGCCCAAATGGGCAGCGGCACGTTCAGGTCAGCGTAATTACTCAATTGCGCATTGACGGCCACCTCAATCGGCGGCTGGCCGGGCACGAAGGAACCAAACGGCAGGGTGACGACCACCATCTGCCAGACAAACGGCGAAAACAAGCCGGCCGGCTGCGGCGGACAGGTCACGGTCTGGTTGGTCAAGGGGTGCGTTACTGTACTGCCGGCCGGGCAGTTCAACGTTTGGGTGGTCACTGGCGCGCCGAGGTAACTGGCTGCGCTAAAGGAGATGCCATCGTTCGGCCCTCCGACTATGCCATCCGCTCCACTGAGCGGCAAAAACACATCCAGATAGGGACCGTAACCTGTATCGGCGCCGGTGTTATCGAAGGTTACCGTAAAAGAAAACGAACTGCCGATGAAAATTTGCCCTGGGGCATTGATGCTGACCGACGGCACGGCTGCAAAACGCGGCGCAGCCGAAACGCGGGTCGAAAATAAGACCGAAAACAACCAGATGAAAACAATAGCTGCACTCCACCCGACCTTAATCCCCTGCTTCATAAACCACCCCTTCGCGAAAGATGAGAATGATTGGCTTACCAATGATAGAAAAAACGATCCATTTGAAAAAAATCAGGCAACGGGTGCCGGATAGAGAGAAGCAATTTTTAAAGCCCCGGCATGCTTTGCAACTGCCTGCCAAACTTTTTTAATTATAGCCAAGCAAGTGGATAAAACAAGTCAAAATCGGTTTGTTTTTACTTACAACTTAAAATTTTTTGTCGCAGCACGCCTCATTCATTCTTTACAACCGGCGGTTAGAACACGTTCAGGCTGTCGAGCAGCACAATCAACACCAGCAGGGGAGAAACATAGCGCACCAAAATCAGGAACAGGCGCACGACCCTGTCATTGTTCAATTGGCCGCGATTGGTGAGCTGCTCTTTGACAAACTCCGGTTTCAGCGACCAGCCTACAAACAGGGTGATGAAAAAACCGCCCAGCGGCAGCAGCACGTTTGAGGTGACGAAATCGTACAGGTCAAACAGCGTTTTACCGAACAGCGTGAAGTTCGCCAGAGTGCTGTTGGAGAGCGCGGCGGTGGAACCAACCAGCGCCAGCGCACCAATGGCCAGCCAGGTGGCCGATTTGCGGGGCAGCTCGAATTGTTCGCTCAGGAATGCCACGACCACTTCGACCAGCGAAACCATGGCCCCAATGGCCGCAAAACTGGTCAGCAGGAAGAAGATGAAGATAAAAATATTACCCAACGGCATTTGGGCAAACACTGCCGGCAGGGTGATGAAGAGCAGCTTTGCACCGGCAGCCGGCTCAAAACCGTAGGTGAACACCACAGGAAAAATGGCAATACCTGCCAGCAGGGAAACCGCCAGATCGGAAAGCGCAACCCGCAAAGCGGTGGAGGGAATATTCTGATCATCCTTCCAGTAACTTCCGTAGGTAATCATTGCGCCCATGCCGATGGATAGTTTGAAAAACGCCAGTCCCAGCGCAATCAGGGCAGCCGTTGCGGTGATTTTGCTGAAGTCGGGTTTGAAGAGAAAGGTCAGTCCTTCCACAGCGCCGGGCAGCGTGAGAGCGCGTACATCCACCACCAGCAGAAGAAGGAAAAGCAAGGGGATGAGCCGTTTGGTGGTGGCTTCAATTCCTCTGGCAACACCAAAGGTAATGATCAGTCCCACCAGCACCAAAACAATCCACTGCCAGAGAAGCGATTGGAACGGGTCGGAGACCAGCGCCAGAAACATTTGGGTGGTTACCTCGGGATTGGTGGAGAGGATGTTGCTGGTCAATGAGCGAAATACATAGGCAAAAACCCAGCCGGCTACCTCGGTATAGAAGGCCATGATCAGAAACGCGGAAAGACCGCCCGCCGCACCGATCAGCCACCACGGCTGGCGGGGAGAAGGAGAGAGACGGCGCAGGGTGGTGATGACGTTGGCACGGGCAGCCCGCCCCAGCATGATCTCGGCAATCATCACCGGCAAGCCCACCAGAAAGGTGGAAATCAAATACAGGATGAGGAAGGCGGCCCCGCCATTTTCACCCGTCAGGTAGGGGAAACGCCAGATATTGCCCAAACCAATTGCCGAACCGAGCGTGGCAATCAGGGCGCCGAGTGCGGTGGCAAAGCCGCCACGTTTCAGGGAAGCTTCTTTTTCCAATGCTGCCATGGTGATAATAAAAACTCCTGTTCAAAAGGATAATGTTCGTCTCAAAAAAATTTCCCCGCTTTATGCGCGGGGAGTTTTCAGTCGTCTTTAAGTGACCAGCCAGAGTTGCTCAACCCGCATAAAGACGGGAGATGAAATGGATGGGTATGTGAGGGATATCACAAAAGCACCGTTTTTTGAACATGCGCGCGAATATATCAGGTTTTGAGGTTTCTGTCAAACGAAACGGCGAACCGTCAACCACAGTTTTCATCGCATCATTTACAGGCACACTCTCAATTCGATTAATTCGTCCAGGCATCCTTTCTCTCTTCTTCCAATGGCCATGAATTATTGGTACAATGAATCTGAGGAAATCCGCATGCGAGCGGAAATGAACACCCGCCCCGGTTTGGCGATCTTCCTTTTTGGACGCCCGGAGGTTTTGCGGGGAAACCAGCCCCTGCCACCACTTGCCACCCAAAAAACCCAATCTCTCCTGGCTTATCTCATCATTCATTGCAATCGGTCTCACCTGAGAGACGAGCTCGCCGCGCTCTTTTGGGGCGATCGGGACGATGCCCATGCGCACCACTCTTTGACCACTGCGCTGTGGCGCATCCGCAGATTGCTGGGTAAAGAGTATCTGCTTAGCGATTCAACCCGTGTCCAATTCAATCCCCACAGCACTTTCTGGCTCGATATAACCGAATTTGAGAAACGCGTGAAGAGGATTCCGGCCAACCCCGCCGACCTGGCAGCTGCGGTTGACCTGTACCGCGGTGACCTGCTTGAAGGATTTTATGACGATTGGTGCATTGAAGAACGCTACTACCTCGAATCCCTCTACCTCGATGCCTTGAAGCGCCTTGTAGATTGGCATGAAGCACGAAGTAATTGGGGGGAAGTCCTGGTTTACACCCAAAAGTATCTGGCACACGATTCCCTGATGCAAAACATGCACCTCGCGCGGATTCGCGCCATGCTCGCCTTGGGTGACCGGGCCGGGGCACGGCATCAATGGCAGGTCTGCTGCGAAACGCGGCAACAGGAACTGCACGCACTTCCTTCCCCCGAAGTACTTCGAGAGGCTGAAGACCTGCTTGGCGCAGAATTCACCATTCCATTACTGATTGAACCGCTGCCGGAGAAGAAACCCCCGCCTTGGAATCGGCTTGAACGACCGCCCTTTGTCGGACGCAGGCAGGAGATGGCTGTGCTTCAGGCGCTTTGGGAGCAAGCCGCACAAGGACGGGGACACATGGTTTTCATCAGCGGTGAAGCCGGCGTGGGAAAGACACGCCTGACCGAAGAATTCGCCGCTATGGTGCGTTGGCACGGCGGCATGGTGGCGCATGGACATTGCTTCCAATCAGAACACATCCTTCCCAACCAGCTGCTTGGCGAAATGCTGCGCGACCTGGTCAGGCAGGAAAACGAAATATTGCTGGGGTTGCCAGCCTGGGCTCGAAATGAACTGGCCCGCCTTGTGCCGGAATGGAATCCCCCAAAGGTTCAACCCACATCTTCAACCGGTCCGCTGCAGGCAGATCAGCAATCCATTCTGTTTACTGCAATGGTTACACTCATCCGTCAATTTGCATCCCAATCTCCCCTGTTGGTAGTGCTGGAGGATTTACACTGGGCAGCAGAGACGACCCTGGCAGCAATTCATTACCTGGTGCGGCGGACAGGGGATGTACCTGTGCTTTATCTCGCCACCTTTCGCCCTGAGGATGTCTTTCAAAACCCTGCGCTCAGCAGCATAACCGCTCAACTGACACGCGATGGTCTGGCGCAAAATCTTGCACTGGAAAGGCTTACGCGGGAAGAAATTGCTGAGCTGGTGCAGCGCACAATGAATGCTGAAGCGGGATATGGGAATCGTTTATACGACCACACCCAGGGGAATGCGTTCTACACCATTGAAACACTCCGAGCCCTTGCCGGAGCACCCCTACCAGAAGGTCGTTTGCCTGTACCCGACACAGTCCGCGATCTGATCCAATCGCGACTGGAGCAGCTTTCGCCTACAGCCCGTGAATGGATTACCTGGGCAGCGGTAGCTGGTCGCGCCTTTGACCTCGAACTTGTTCGCCGGGCGTGCGGTGTGGATGAAAATACTGCGCTGGAAGCCGTAGATGAATTGCTGCGGCAGGGATTTTTGTGTGAAGCGAGCGGCATGGCCGGCAGTGATTATGAGTTTGTCCATCAGCTGGTTCATCAGGCAACCTACATGGGTATTCACCATCGCAGGCGACGCCGGCTGCATCGTTTGATCGGTGAAGCGATGGAAGGTCTGATTAAAGATCATTCCTTGGCAGCCAGCACGCTGGCATACCACTTTGACACCAGCGGCGAATTTGAAAAAGCGCTGCAATACCATGATCTGGCGGCGCAGGTGACCGCAATAGATTTTGCCTGGCAGGAGGCCGAGGAGCATCTGGGACGAATGTTGTGGCTGATAGAACAACTCGATCCACAGCAAGGTGATTCAGAATACCTGCACCGCCGCGGCCAAATTCTCATACGCAGGGCCGAACTACACTCTCTCCAGGCGCGCTTGAAGGAGCGCGATGCCGATCTGGAGGCATTGAACACGCTGGCCGACAACCATTGCGACGAATACCTCCGCCTCCAAACCAGAATCCAGCGCGCCCGTTTCCTGAATCTGGACGCCCGGTATGAACAGGCCATTAGCGTAGCCCGGGAAGGATTAGTCCTTGCTGAACAACTTCAGGATATTGCAACCCACAGTTACCTGCTCACCCAGATTGGCTTTGCCCATTACTTCTTAGGAAAGCCAAAGTCGGCTCTCTTTTCGCTGGATGCGGCTTTGAGAATGACTCCAGAAACGGACAGTGAAACACGCCGACACATCCTCCACATTCTGGGTTATGTGCATTTCCACCTGGGAAATTTTGGCTGTGCGCTTGCCTGCCAGCAGGAGTCTCTTGCCATGCATCAGACCATTGGAGATTACAATGGAATGATCTGGGCGGGTCTGGATATGGCAGCCACCTTCCAGAAGATGGGGCGAATGGTTGAGGCCGCAGAATACTTAAACCGGTATTTGCAGTTAGCCCAACATATCGGCGCCCGCTCCGCAGAGGTGTACGGCCGCATCCAGTTAGGTTCATGGTATCTTTGTCAGGGCAACTACCCGGCGGCAGAAGAAACCTTTTCGCAGGCATTAGCCAGCCAGGAGGGCTTGCGTACCGAACATGCGCGCGTGGCGGCTGAGGTGGGAATCGGTTTTGCCTTTTATCATTTGGGTTATGGCGCTAAAGCGCAAGACTGGTTTGAACAGGCTGTTGGACGCGCCCGTCCGATCCAGCACCTTCGGCGGGCGGTGGAAGCACTGATTGGGTTGGGAATGATTGCGTGTGACTCAGGTCAATACCCCGCCGCGCATACTTTTTTGGGCGAAGCAGTCGCCATTGCACGCGAAAGCGATTGCCGTGGAAACCTGGCAGCCGGACTGGCAGCGCTTGCCCGCGCCGAACGCCACTGCGGAAATCTTTCACTTTCTCTCGCACACGCTTCAGAGGCAACGCGGATTGCTGAAGAAATCGGCTGGCCGGCCATCCAGATGTGGGGCGAGCTGGAAAACGGACTGACCCGCCTGTCACAAGGTGACCCCGAAACCGCATTGGTACACACCCGCCGTGCCGTTGACCTTGCACCTCAATGCGATGAGAGCTGGGTTGGCAGCGAACAGGTTTACCGCGCTCACTCGCGCGTCCTCCAGGCTTTAGGTCGTATTGAAGCAGCCAACGAAGCGGAAAGGTTTTTTGAAGGCATCCTTGAATCCAAAGCAGATCGCATCCTCAATCCGAAACGGCGGCAGCATTACCGGGAATTTGCAAAGCGCAATATTTGATGGAAAGACAAGAACCTATTTGATATTTTTTTGACACCTCTTTGCTAGACTGCTCTTTGAAAGAGCAGTTTTTTTGTGCAGAGGTCAAATGCCTGATCATCCACCACCATCCTCCCAACACACATTTATCGTTCGTTTCTGGTGGGAGTGGCAGGAGGCAGGCTTGGATCGGACGCGGGGTTGGCGAGGGCGCGTTGACCATGTGCAAAGCGGCGAAGGGATGACATTTAAAGACTTGCGTCAGCTCCTTACCTTCATCAAGGGCTTCATCAATCCCCTGCAATCCCCGCCATTCGATCAGGCCGGCAAATGAAAGGAATCGAAACCCGATGCCGGAACTCAAGGTACAGCCAGATTCCATCCACCCCCGCCTGATCGGACATTTCACCGTCCACAGGCTAACCTCAAGGGCAGACGGGGTGATGGTTTCCACACAACATCATGAAAGGGACAATCACAGGTTGACCGTCAGTTACCGCAGGGATGATGCCAAAGGTAAGACCGGCAGCAGAGGAAATGACTGGTTGATAGGCAGTGCCTGCCAGTCGTTGATGCTGCCAAACATCCCTTGCTTAACTGGAATACAAACAGAAAGGAGGTGAATAACAGTGGTGCTCTATGTAGTGAAGTGGGATATCCACCCGGATAAGACGGAAGGCTATCTGAAGTGGCTCGACAGCTCCATTCCCCGCACGCTGGCAATTCCAGGTGTGGTTGAATTTCGAGGATATCGCGGCGCTGTCGGCGCACCTCAGATTATTGCCACCTACGAATTTGCCGATGTGGCAAGCTGGGCCACCTGGTTTATGAACGAAGACGCCCAAAAAGTGTGGACCGAGCTGCATACCCTCGGTCTTAACGTGACAGCCGAACTTTGGAATACCTCACCGAGTGTCCCTGCCCCCATCCGACCCCGTGGATAGACCCCGGCATCCTGAGGCAAACCGCTAACCCAATCGTTTTGCGGGTCTTCTTGCCTGTTGCGAATCATATTTGAGCAAAATCAGTCTTGAGATAAGGAAAATGAGCCATGGCTAAGATTGAAAAATCCATCTTGATCCATGCCCCCGTTGAAAAGGTTTTCGAATTCATGGCAAAACCCGAAAACCTGCCGCGCATCTGGCCCAGCCTGCAGGAGGTCAGGAACGTGCAGTTACTGCCGAATGGTGGTTATTGCTATGACTGGACCTATAAGATGGCGGGCATCCATATTGATGGGAAGGCCGAATGGAGCGAGTTCGTCAAGAACGAACGCATCCTCGATAAGAATGAGAGCAGCATTCCCAGCACTTTCCTCTGGAGCTTTCAGCCGAAAGAGGGCGGTACACAAGTCACGTTGAATGTTGAATACATCATCCCCGGCACAGTGACGAGTAAATTGGCCGAGCCAATCATCCATAAGATGAATGAACACGAAGCCTCAACTGTTTTGGCTAACTTGAAAGCCTGGATGGAAGGATAAAACATTTCCGCCTGCTGGCAGATTCTTTCTCCCCTCGCCGCAGCCGGAAGCTGGCACAACCTGCAAACCATCACCTGTCACAACCGCCGGTGATGGTTTGTTTCACTATGTGGCTGCCAGCCGCTTTACCAGCCGTCGGCGGCGGGGTGATCACACCATGCCAGCTGTGCCGCTTGCACCGCCATCCCTTCTACCTCGTAATACGCCTCGCCGGCGCAGGCGCGGCAGAGCGTCAGTTCTCCGGCAAACACCTCGCGTTCGTTCATAATTTCTTCGCCGCAGCGATCACAGACTGCCCGCTTGCCCGGCTGGCTGATGATGGCTTCAATGGGGCGCAGCAGGCGCACCCACTGGAACGAAAACAGTTCCTCATCCGGCATGAGCTGGTAGCCGATCAGGTTGGCTTGCCAGCGGCTGGCTGCCTGAGGCGCGTACTGCCGCGAATCTTCCCGCGCAGTGGGGCGCGGCGCCAGCCGCACTGCCCGCCCGCTGAGCGTATCCACGAACGTTGCCGCCACTTTGCCAAAATCCTCCACCCGCAGCGTGCGCCGCCCCACCCAACAATTGGTCGCCACCGAAATTCCGTCTGTCCCGCAGCCGTCGGTTTCGACAATCGTGTACAGGCGCTTATCGGTCTGAGGCAGTTCAAGCCCCAGCAGCCGGCCGGCATACAGCCCCATGCGCACGCCCAGCACCTGCCGCGGGCAAAGGTGATGATGCAGCGCAGCGCACTTTTCCAGTAATTCCGGTAATATGCTCATCGTTATCCTCATCCGGTTTCTCCTGCGGGGGGAAAGCGCGTCCCCCCGCAGGCTAACAGGTCCTCTATCAAGCGCGTTCCAGTTTAACCATCGTATCGTAAAATACCGCGCTGCCGCCAACCGGATCAACCAGCGGGGTGTTGCCCAAATAAGGGTCAACCCGCATGGCGGCGTTGGCATGAAAGCCGCGTGTGCGGCGCGGGTCGCCCTCGATGCGCATACCGTCAATCTCAAAATCCACACCGCCGTAGGCAAAGTGACCAAACCCCAGCGCGAAGGAGATTACACCCGGGCGCATACCCTGCACGGCTTTGATTTTGCCAATCATCGGCACTTTGTTGCCGTTGAACAGGTCCCAAACCCCTTGCGGGTTGGATTTGGAAACAATGCGCACCCGCTCACCGTCTCTGAAGCCCAGACGCTTGACATCCTCGGCATTCATGATGACGGTGTTTTCCGGCAGCAGCGCGTTCAACCAGTAATTTCCGGAGGTACGGCTCTTGGTCTGCATGATTTCACGGTGGGTGATCAGGCGCAGGTTGAAGTCATCACCATCTTCAACCGGTTTGCCGGTCACATCCAGGGCAGACGGGATGTATTTTGCATAACCGTAAAGATGCTCGCCGGTCATGGCGCTTTTGACGCCGTAGGTCTTTTCCTGATAGATGTTGACCATCTGACCGTATTTGTTGGTCACCTGCTCACCCTTGTATGCAGCGCTGAAATTCTGAAAACGCCCGCCACGGTTGAGCACATACACCGCCTTACGCCACAGTTCCTCACCCACAATCCGCCGCCAGCGCTGCACATCAAAGACCGAAGGTGGTAAGTGGCGGCGGGCTGCCTCGAAGAGACGCAGTTCTTCATCATCCGCATCCGGTACGGCATCCGAACCATCCTCTTTTTCGCCAAAGGCCAGGTTGGCAACCATGCGCAGGTAAAAGTCATCCTGATGGGTCAGGGGAATGCCCTCGCCCAGCCCGTTTTCGCCAAAATTCGGCAGGTTCAGCCGTTCCGCAATGCCCAGTAAAACCGCTTCCATGTTGAGCGGCATCTTTTGACCGTAAACTTCCACTTCCTCCACCAGCGGCGCAATCGCCGGCTGACGGATGCCCTGCACCTTGAAAGGCACCGAGGGGTGCGAACCGTTGAATTCCCAGCGTTCCAGATAACCGGTATCCGGGAAGATGTAGTCGGCGTACATGGAAGTTTCGCCAATGGTAATATCAAAGGCGATGAACAGGGGTAGTTTCTTCGGATCAGAAAGCACCTCGATGAGTTTATGGCCGGCCGGAAGCGCATAAACCGGCGACCCCATATACAGGAATAATGCCTTGACCGGATACGGATAGGCATCTCCAATCGAGGGAATCACTTCCTGATAGACATCGCTTGCCAGCGGGTACCAGTTGCGTTTGGCGGGGTAGCGTTTCTCCTTGGGCAGGCTGGTGTACAGCGTAGATTCCTGATACTTGGCGTCATGGCGGATGATGGACAGCCCAAACGGCGCCATTTTTCCACCAACCATTTTGGCCAGCGGGTACGGCTGACCCTTTTTACCGCCCACATAATCATAGGTAGTGGCTTTGATCAAGCCGCCGGCGTAGTCGTAATTGCCGATCAGCGCGTTGAGCGTGTACCACGCCAGCACATTGTAAAAGCCGTTGGTGTGCTGCGAAACGCCGCGGTGAATATCGGCGCAGGCGCGTTTGCCGTGGCTGGTGAATTCGCGCGCCACCTCGATCAGATCTCCGGCATCCAGCCCACACAATTCAGCCCACTCCTCGATGGTACGTTCGCTCGCCGAATCGGCAATAATTTGCAAACCCGATTTGACCTTGAAACCGCCCAGTGTGATTCCATCCACCCACAAATCACCATAGACCGCATCCCCTTCGGCCTCTGCGTAGGGGTCAAATGCCACCGGACGGCCACCCTGCAGCGCGACAAAGTAATCGAATTCGTAGGTCTTTTCAGGATCGGTTGAAAGCGGACGCACTTCCTTCTCCCGCAGGCCAATCTCGCTGGCGCGCAGGAAAGTGGTCGGCTGACCTTCTTCATCCAGTTTCACCAGCCAGGCCGCCTGAGTCCAGGTGGGGTTGCCCTTTCGCGCCGCAGCCGCTTTATTGACCGCGCTCAGGTAATCGGCATCATAACGTTCGTTGTCCAGAATCCAGCGGATGAGCGCCAGCGCCATAGCGCCTTCGCTGCCGGGCTGGATCGGCAGCCATTTCCAGGCTTTGCCGGCCGTTTTGGAAAGGCGCGGATCCACCACCACAATCTTTGTCCCGTTATTAACCGAACCTTCGGTAATCTTGGGCACCCGCAGCGGAGGCCCGTAATTCCCCTCGAAGGGCGAAGCCCCCACGAAAATGATGAACTCGCTGTTGCGGATATCGCCCTGCCAGTAGAACTTGCTGCCGCCGGTCCATTTGCCATCTACCAGCTTCTCGGACATGGCTTTGCCGGTAAAGTACAGCGAACCCTGACAAACCGTGGCATGCCCGTGCGTGTTGACCGTGCCAAACCCATCCCGGAAGAAACGACTGATGAAATCACTGCGCCCGCCTTTCATTCGTCCCCAATTGAACACCACCTGATTGTTTTTCGGACCGAAATCGGGATGGTCGGGGTCAATCAGCGTGTTCAAATGGGCGGCAAAGGTTTGTTTGAATTCCTCGACCAGCGCTTTTTTCTTCTCCTCGTCCTTTTCTGCCAGGATTTTCTTGACGGCAGCCGCCATCTCACCAGCTACCTTTGCATCGGTCAGCGCATAGGATTCGCGCAAACCGGGCACCCGTCCCTCGTTGAACAAATCGCCTCCTTCAACGATTTCCTCCAGCGCCTGTTCAAACGGAATGGTGACCCATTGGTTGGCGCCGCGCGGCGTGCCGGGCTTGCGTTTCAGCACCTTCACCACGCGGTAAGGATCGTATGCCGTCTGCATACCCGCCTGCCCTTTGGGGCAAATTGCGCCTTCGACAATTGCCGTCTGTGCAAAGGGTGTTTCATAATCCAGATGGGGATTCATCGTCCATGGACTGTACGGGTTGCCGTCAATTTTGACTGCCACGCCATCCAACAACTTGACCTTGATGCCGCAAATGGTGTTACATTGCAAACAAACCGAATAAATCTGGTTTTCGGGGGAATGCAGCGGAATGTTCCCCGATTCGGCATCGGCTTCCTGAGTCAGCACCAGAGCGGGAGTAATTCCCAAAAAAGCCGAGGCAATCCCCGCCGCCCCCGCGCTGCGTAAAAATTCGCGGCGGTTCATGGTCGGCTGAGTTGTTGACGGTTGAGAGGATGAGGGAGTGTTCATTGAGCAACCTCCTTGGATTGAGTTTTGAGGAAAGGCAGGTAATCCATGCCCAGCAGCCACGCCAGCGCAGCTCCACCGGTTACACCCAGGGTAACCGACCACTCCATCAGACTGGGATAGTAGTCAAAGGTCAAATGCGGGCCGGTGAAGGCGGTTGCCAGCCCTTCCAGCTCGGGAATGGAAAGCATGGGGAAGATGATGTTGGCGCGCGCCACGGCAATACCCACCAGCACGGCCACCCCCACCACCCCGCTCCACAGCGGATTTTGCTGAAAGCGTTTGTAAAGCAGAAAAGCAATCGGAAAGACCATTCCCAGTCCCAGCTGCAGCAGCCAGAAAGCCCAGCCCCAGCGCCCAAAGAGCACCTGTTCCACCGCTTCGGTGGCAACCGGCGTACCGGCGTACAAAGCCTGAGAGTAATCCACCCACAGGTAGTAGGTTTTAATCAGCAGTAAAATCAACAAGCCAATGGAAAGCGCGCGCAGCTGCGAATTGCGTTTTTCATCGGGCGGTGCAAACCATCCCAGCAATACCAGCATCAGCGCGCAGCCGGAAAGCAGCGAAAAGACCGGAAACTGCGCCGGCAGCATGGCGGTGTGCCAGGCTTCGCGCGATGCATTAACCCCCAGCAGCGCACCCACCCCGCCGCTGAGGAAAATGGAGAGGAACAACCCGACCGCCATCACAAAGCGCAGCCACGGACGGGCATCCTGCTTTCCGCGTTCCAATCGGATGATCAGCCACAAGGCCGCCAGTAACACCACCATGAAGATGGAGTAGCCCCACACCAGCTGCGCCATTACCGAAAGCAGGTTGGGCTGCAAAAACACTTTCCAGACCCGCTCCATGTGACCGAGATCCATGCCAATGGTCACCAGCGCGGCCGGCATGGTGACTACGGCTGCCCACAGGGCAGTTTTTCCAATCCCCTTGAACAGACGGATGCCAAACAAGTAGTCCAAAGAGGCGATCATCATCGAACCGGTAGAGATGCCGCCGTAAAAGAGGTACATGGCCACCCACAAACCCCATACCACATAAGAACCGTAGTTGACCATGCGTTCGCCGACAAAGAAGCGCAGGTAAAATCCCCACAGCCCAAACAACAGAGCCGCCGCGCCCAACACATAAATTACCCGTTTCAGCGTTGCTTCTGTTTTCATCGTTTCCAGTCCTCCTACACCAGGTAGTAAACGCGTGGTTTCGTGCCCAATTCCTCTTTCAGCACCATCACATTGGGTTTGCTGATCATTTCGGCAACCAGGCTGTCCGGATCGTTGGCATCGCCGAACAGTGTGGCGCGCCCGATACAGGTGGTCACACAGGCGGGCAGCAAACCCTCATGCAGCCGGTGCAGGCAGAAATGGCATTTGCGGGCATTGCCAATCGGCGAGCCGTGACTCCTGGGGCGGTCGTACCCTTTGCCGTATTCAAAGTTGGACGCCCGTTCGTAGTCATCCGCCTTTTCGCGTCCAACAATCAGGCCGTCCGCCACCGGCGTATCTTCGGTGTAGGTATAACCAAAGTCAGAAGTGCGCGCGCCATAGGGACAGGCGGTAATGCAGGCGCGGCAGCCGATGCATTGTTCGTAATCCACCACGACCACGCCTTCTTCATTGGTGTAGGTTGCGTTTACCGGGCAAACCGGTGTGCAGGGCGGTTTTTCGCACTGCATACACGGGCGCGGAACAAACAGACGAGAAACATTGGGGTAAGTACCAATCTCTTTCTCAATCACGGGACGGTAGACCACGCCGGGCGGCAGTTTATTCTCGGCTACGCAGGCAATCGTGCAGGCATGGCAGCCAACGCACTTGCGCAGGTCAATCACCATCACCCAGCGCCGCTCGGCAGGCGGTTTTTTCAAGGCGCGCGCCAGTTCCTCTTGCATGCGCAGCAGCACATCGGCTTCGGTTTTAGCCGGCGGGGGTGGCAATTCAGCCGTTGCTGCAGCCGGCCGGTCGGCGCGCACCGGGCGGCCGTTCAACAAACGGCGCGAAGCCAGCGCCGCGCCAGCCACCCCCATGATTTTGATAAAATTGCGCCGGGAAATTCGGGTTGCTTGTTGATCATCAGCCATTACCGCTCTCCTTTCGGTAGGGGAAAATTACAGCGGAAGGGACTCGTATCCATCCACGCTTAAGCCTAGCCTTTCGGCAGCCATTAATAAAGCGGGAAAATCCCGCTGATTTGGATCAGAATGTCAGGAAAAGTTTGATTGGGGGATGGTGTTCGGTTCAGGAAGGGGAAATGAGACCGCGCTGTAAGGCGTAGCGCACCAGCGCCGCGCGGCTGCGCAGGCCCAGTTTTTCCATGCCGCGGGCGCGGTAGGTTTCCACCGTTTTGGGGCTGAGCGATAGCTGCTCGGCAATTTCGGCGCTGGTGTAACCGAGGGCTACCAGCTGCAGCACCTGTTGTTCCCGTTCGCTCAACTGCTCCCACTCGTCCGAAGGCGAGGGCTGGCTGTCCAGCACTTCTTCCAGCACAAAACGCATCATCGAATGATGCACATAAAATTCCCCCTTCAACACCGCCTGAATGGCCGTAATTAATTCGGTGTCGGCGGCCTTTTTCAACACATACCCCGAAGCGCCGCTGCGCAGCGCTTCCTGCAGGTAGTGTTTATCGTCGTGCATGGTCAGAATCAGGATGCGCACCCCCGGCGCAACCCGCCGCAAGGCGGGCAGAATATCCAGCCCGCTGCCGCCCGGCATGCTCACATCCAGCAGAATCAGATGCGGCTGGAGCTGTTCGCACTTTTCAATCGTTTCAGCCCCGCTGGCAGCTTCTCCCACCACTTCCCAGTCCGGCTGACTGGAAAGCATCAGCCGCAGACCGGAGCGTAAAATGGCGTGGTCATCCGCCAGCAGAATGCGTTTCTTCTCGCTTGAATTCGGTTTCATGGTCATCCACCGGAATTTCCACAAAAATACTGGTGCCGTGTCCCTGGCTGCTTTCAATTTTCAACTGCCCGCCCAGCTGCTTGGCGCGCTCCTGCATGCCGAGAATGCCGATGCGCTGGTGGTTGGAATGGTTAAGCGGGTCAAATCCAATTCCGTTATCCTCAATCACGGCAATCACCGTATTCTGACGGCGCTCGACCAGAATGCTGGCCGATTGTGCCGAGGCATGCCGGGCAATGTTGGTCAGCGCTTCCTGAATGATACGGTACAGCGCGGTTTCAATAGGCGGGGGCAGCCGTTGAGCGCCGGGGGTAATCATCAGGTCAATGGGAATGTGCAAACGCGACTGCCATTCGAAAACCAGCCGTTCCAAAGCCGCCGAAAGGCCGAGGTCATCCAGAGCGCGCGGGCGCAGCTGCATTGCCAGATGGTGAACCTCCTCCAGGGTTTGGGCGGCAATCTGACGCAATTCGCCCAACTTGCGCTGGTCAATGGTTGAGCAGTCGGCTTCCAGTGTACGCAGCCCTACCAGCAGCGAAGTCAACGATTGCGAGGTACTGTCGTGCAATTCGCGCGCAATCCGCCGCCGTTCTTCTTCCTGGGCGGCAATCACCCGTTCCAGCAGCAGCTGTTGCAGATGCTCCCGTTCGGCGCGCAATTCCTGCATCTGCTTGAGATCACCGGTCATCTGATTGAAAGCCTGCGCCAGACTGCCCAGCTCATCCTTGGCCCAGGGACGCACCGCCAGCGAATAATCCCCGCGCGCCACATGACGGGTAGCCTGCACCAGTTCGACGATTGGACGGGTAAGAATGTGAGTCAGCAGGCTGGCAACCAGAAAACCGATCAGTAATATGATGAGCGTGCTGACCACGGCTTGAAAAGTCACCCGCGCCAACGCGTTTTGCACCGCAGCGGTGGAAAGCCCCACCCGCGCAACACCCAGCTTGCCGTCCAAAATGGGGACAGCCGTATCATAGACCGTGCCTTCATTGGTAGCCAGCAGCACCGTATGGTGATGCTCATCGCTACCGGCAGCGTTGACCTCAATCAACGCCAGCGGAAACCCGCCGTTGAAGGTGTGAGCCAGAATCTGTCCCTGCGGGTCAACAATGAATGCATATTGAAAGGAAGGGTTGTTGCTTTGGGTTTCCAAAAGCAGGTCCTGCAACGCCAGCAGGTTGTTCAGCAATATCGGTTCAGCGGCACGCGCCGCCAGATCGCGGGCAACCGATACGCTCTGATCGCGCAATTGGGCTTGCATGTTCTCGATCAGCACCCGGCGGGTGAGCAGCGTGTTACTGACACCGGCCAGCAAAACCAGCCCCACCGCCAGACCCAGTATTTTGGTGCGAATGCTGACCGCCCCGGCAAACGCCCAAAACTGCGCAACCCAGCGGCTAATCCGAGTCACCTTCGCCCTCCTGCTGATACTGTTCAACCAGTCGGCGTGCGCTTTCGTAAGCCGCCGGTTCAATTTGAACGAAGCGTTCAACCCCAATTTCGGCCAGCGCCTGCTGGCCCTGCCGGTCCAACGCCATATCCAACAGCACTTTCTGCAATTCACGTTTCAAGTTTTCATCCACCAGCGGACTGACCACCACCGGCGGGATGCCAAAGGGCGGCGAGCGGTGAATGACCCGGACTTTTTTTGCAATTGCGGATCACGCTGAACGGCAAATTCATAAACCAGACTATCCACCGCCGCCCCATCCGCCAGCCCGCTGGCAACCGCACGGATGGCTTCGTCATGATTGTAGGTAAAGAAGATGCGTGAAAAGAAGGTCTGCGGGTCATAACCCAATTGACGTACCAGCATGGTAGGATAGACGCGCCCGCTCAACGACATGGGATCCGTAAAGGCGAAAACGCCGTTTTGTAAATCGGCCATGGATTGGGCCGGGCTGTCGGCCGGCACCAGAAGCAAGGAATAATACACCGTTTCACCCCCCACCTGTGGAGCGGCAAGGAGTTCCATGCCAAAAGCCTGCGACCCCTCCAGATAGGCGCTGGTGCAGACGAATGCCACATCTACCTGCCCTTCGGCAATCAGTTGATTGGTCTCGGCATACGTGCGGCGTTGAACCAGCTCCACCGGCCGGTTAAAACGACCGGCAAGATATTCCAGCAAGTCATTGTAGGATTGCACCGTGCCCTTTGGAGAAACCACCGAAGCAACGGCTACACGAAGAGGAGGTACTTCGCGTACCAGCGTAGGCAGCGGCTGCCTCACCGATAAATCCACATAGGCTTCCGGCGACTGCGTCTGCGTGGATTCCATCCCGCAGGCAGGCAGCCAGCCGGTCAGCAGTAAAACCAGGAATACCAGCCAGATTTTCTTCATCTTTTAATAAGGGTCGGATGGTTTTCTTTCTTCCTGAATTGTATCGAACTTGTCCACTCTCTGCAATGCCGCACAGAAAAGCGGTACTGAATGGGATAAATTCCGCGGTCTTTAGACGCAGGAATTGCACCACCCCCTGCCTGCCAGCACATTCTCCAAAAACGCAGCTACCCCTCCATCCACGGCCACATGCGCGCTTCCAGGCTGTTGGGGTACAGTTCCAGAATTTCGCTCATGGCGCCGCGAAAACTGCTCTTCTCCTTACCGATCAGGTATTCCGCCATGCCACGCACAAATAACATGGTCGCCGCCCGTGGATTGTTCGGAAAGAGTGCCAGCCCATCGTCCATCAGGTCAATCACCTCAAAATAACGGCCTCGCGGCAGGTCTAAGGCTGCTTTTCCCAACCGCAACAAAACCCGAAAGTCCTCTACATTCAGATAACCGTTGAAGGAATGAAGCGCATTACCCGCCCCATTGAGAAAATAAAAAGAAGGTGTCCAGTAGGCAGAGTAGCGGGAACGCACGGCGCGGTCTTTGAGAATATCGGCGCGCAGCAGAACGAACCAGTGCTGCATCTCCCGCCGTACCTGCGGGTCGGCATAAGTCAGGGCATACAGTTTCTTGCAGCCGGCGCAATCCTCGCGGTGGAATTGGAGCAAAACCCCCTTTCCTTCACCACGCGCCCGCTTCACGGCTGTTTCCAGGTCGGATTGCCAGTACAATTCCTCGCTCATGGTTTTTGCATCTCCCGAATTTTCTGCTCAAAGGTTTCCAAATCCAGCGGTAAATCGTCGGTTACCACTTCGTTTTGCCGGTAAACCACATTGCCGGCCGCATCCAACAGCATTAAAGAAGGCGCACGGTGTACTTTATAACGTTCGCCCAACACCTTCTGCCGATCCAGGTTGATGACCAGCACCGGCACGGATAGACGCGCTTCCTCCGGCCAGCCCCTGACCTGCCACTCGGCGGCCTCATACACATCCAGCGCACATTCACAGCCGCGGTAGCGATTGAAAAGCAGCAAAACTGGTTGATTGGGCAGGTCGAGCGGCGGTTCGGGAACGAACCAGCCTTCCTGCCGGGCTTTCACTGCCAGCACTGCCGCAACCAGCAGCACAAATACCAACCCGCCAGCTATTCTGGAATTGATTCGAAAGCGTCCATCCGTGACTGTGTGATTTGCTTCGTTCATTCTCGGAATGCTTCTCCCGCTCAGGCAATGTACAGAAAGTACAAACCAACCCCCACCAGAATGACCCCGGCGAATTTTTCCAGTTTTTCCGAAAGCGGCGCAATGGCATTCAGGCTTTTCAGTACACCGGTAAAGGTGCCGGCCAGCACAATCGGCACACCCCGCCCCAAAGCGTAAATGAACAACAACAATGCCCCGTACAGAATACCGCTTTTTTCCGCCATGACATAGGTCAGAATGGCTGCCAGCACCGGTGTGGCACATTGTGAAGCCACCAGCCCGGAAACCAGCCCCAACAGCAAAGCCCCGCTTAGACCGCGGGCGGTTACTTTTTCACGCAGGCCCCCAAACCAGTCCGGCGCGCGCAACTGAAGAATACCCAGCATTTGCAGACCGATCAAAAAGCACACGACGGCTACCAGATAGTACCAGAAACGGGTGCTGCCGCCCAGCAAACCGCCCACCAGCCCAGCCGCCACGCCCAGCATCACAAAGGTCAGCGCCAGTCCCAGCGCAAATACAAACGAGATGGAAAATGCCCGGCGGCGTGAGACCTGATGGCTGCCGCCAATCACTCCAACAATCAAGGGAATCATGGCAACGTTGCAGGGGCCGACGCTGGTCAACACCCCGCCAAAAAACACCAGAAAGTAGCCAATCAAAGAAGCCGGTTGCAACAATAAAGGATCAATGTTCATGAGGAGTTGTCCGCCAGTCGTTGAAGTTCCTGTTCAAATTGTTCACGGCTCATCACGCCGATAATGACCTTACCCGTTCCGTCTTTATCTATGAAAATTTGGGTGGGAATGGAAAGAATGCGGGTGCGCCGCAGTAAATTCTGGTTGGCCGAGTCATACACATTCACATCTACCAGCGCGACCGAATGTTCGTACGGGGGGTACACCTCTGCCACCAAATTCATCATCTCCACACAGGAGTGACAATCGGTTGAATGGAAGAATGCCAGCATGGGCTTTTTCTGCTGTAGGTAACGATCGAATTGCACCTCGGCCGGCTCATCCAGTGCGGCTGGAGCGGGCTTTGCCTGATTTTTGAACCACAACACCGCCCCCGCCAGCAGCACAATCACGGCAAGCAAAAGATAACGATTAACAGCCGAGGCCGAAGGTCGCACTGCAGTGCGGGAGCGTTGCGATTGTTTTGGCATGATGGAACCTCATCGAAAGGTGATGTGAGTTACATTGAGATTATGATTGTGGTAAAGTTCTTCAAAGAAAAGGCGCACGAATTCGGCCTGCCACGAATCGGCCAGGCGGTAACATACCTTCCAGCCCGATTTTTCGTACTCCACAATGCCGGCCGAGCGCAGCACCATCAATTGCTGGGAGATGTAAGCCTGTCGCCGCTGAGTGCAGTGACACAGGTCGCTGACACACAGGGGTTTCTTCACCAGCAGGAAGAGAATTTGCAAGCGGGCCGGATTTGCCAGCGCTCCAAACAACTCGGCCAGTTGTTGATAATTCATGTCCGTTTCGAGTTCACTTGAAAATGCGGCAGGGAGAAGCACATGGCTTTCCCCCTGCCGCGCCAGAAAAAGGCTTACTCGGCCGTGACCATTTGCTTGATGGCTGCAACTGCCTGTTCGGTATTCATGTTGCGGATATCTACACCGCGGATGTTGTTCTTGTCGAAACCGGCGGCTTCCAGCGCATCGCGGAACATTTTGACCTGCATGGTTGGGTCGCAGGCGGCAATATACAGTTTGTCGGTCATATCGCCTGTCAGCAGGGTGGTGAGAAATTTATCCCCATCCGTGGAGCAAAGCTGCGGATGAATGGCCACATAATCCACCAGATTTTCACGTCGTATGGCGTTGCCGACTTCAAAGATATTCATTTGTTGAAAAGAAGGGCAGGTGCCCTGACAAACACACATCAATAAACCTTTTTGTGCCATGGTGACCTCCTGATTTAGTTGTGATTATCACCGAAATAAGTTATCGCGTCATTGGGGCATACTTTGGAGCAGCCCCGGCAGAATTCCACGCAATTTTCGGGCTTGACGACCATCGGGTGAAAATCCCCGGCAACATATACGCCGTTGGGACAGAAATCCACGCAAGTATTGCAATTTGCACACAGATCTTCATTGATAATGGGATACCAGTTTTGAGCCATTTTAAACCTCCGAATCACTTAAGTTACCGAACAAAGTGCAATGATCCAATCGTGCCTTCGGTCTATGGAGGTTTTTTGGGACACTGATAAGCACTACCGCAGTGGGAGAGACATTTTTTACACATGTTTCGAATTTTCAATACATTCAATATCTTGAATACAATTTAACACATTTTTATCATCCCTGAAAGTGATAATTGTCACATTTGTTTTATGCAACAATTGGAGTATTATATTCAAAGGATTGAATATGATAATCTTCCCCCAAATAATGATTTTCGGTGCTCTCTCTTCGCCGCAACCCGGAGAGCGCCCAAAAACCAAAGAGGACAACTCATGGAGCAACCATTCTTAATCGTTGAAAATCTGTCTTTGCAAAAAGGCAACCGAACCATCCTCAACCGCATCAACCTGGCTTTTTATCCGGGTAAGATTCATGCGCTGCTGGGGCTGAACGGTTCGGGTAAATCCTCCCTGGCATATACACTGATGGGCTGCGAGGGTTACACACCCACCAGCGGACGCATTTTGCTGGATGGCAAAGACATCACGTATACCAGCATCACCGAGCGCGCCCGATTGGGTATTTCGCTGGCCTGGCAGGAGCCGGTGCGCTTTGAGGGTTTGCCGGTGGGCAAATATGTCGGGCTCGGCGCCGGTGAACCGAATCGAGAAAAAGTCCTTGCTGCACTGGAAGCGGTTTCGCTGCCGCCCAAATCCTACGGCTATCGCGCCGTTGATCAAACACTCTCCGGCGGGGAGCGAAAACGGGTGGAACTGGCGGCTTTGTTCGCCATGCGACCGCGCTTCGCCATTTTGGATGAGCCCGATTCGGGCATTGATGCGCTGTCCATCAAGGAAATTGCCCGTCTGATTCGGCAAATGGCCAATCAATCCAGCAGCGTCTTGCTCATCACCCACCGCCCGGAACTGGTGGAGATTGCCGACAGCGCTTCGCTGATGTGCTTTGGCAGTATTATTTTCAGCGGCAGTCCTCAGGAGGCCACCGAGTACTACCGCGGACGCTGTGAGCCGCACCTGAGTGTGCTGGGTTCACAACCGTGGCAATCCCCTTCGGATAACTGATGCTCATTCAAGGAGCGTTATTTCAATGACCAATTCAACCAGATCTTACGCGATGCAACAACAATCACCGGCCTGGTCGGGCGAATTACAGGCACTGATGGAGGCTTACCAGCAGGCCGGCGGCGACCCGGCGTCCTTTCAGACCCCGGAAGTTGCCACGCTGGCGGTCAGCGGCGATCAGGTGCTGGTTTCTCATTCTATTCCCGGCGTTCATCTGCACTCCCAGCCCATTGAAAACGGCGTGCGCGTTTCGGTAGTGGTGGATGAAGGCACGCAGGTAAAACATCCGGTGCATTTATGTTTTGGGGTTTTACCCAGCGAGGGGGTACAACAAATCGAAGCCGATTATCAAATTGGTAACCATGCTCAGGTTCAGTTTCTGGCACATTGCTCCTTTCCGAACGCCATCAAGGTCGAGCACCGCATGAACGCGCGCATCCATATTGGTAAAAATGCCAGCATGACCTACATCGAGGAGCATTACCACGGGCAGAACGGAGGCATTGAGGTCTATCCCGTTTCGGATGTCGTAATTGAAGAAGGCGGGCAGTTGACCAGTAACTTCAATATTACCCGCGGGCGGGTCGGAAAATTGGTGATGGACTACCACATTGAGGCGGGTAAAGATTCTCTGACCGAACTGGTCACCAAAGCATTTGGCAGTCAGGATGACCACATTCGCGTCCAGGAAAGCATCCGCCTGAACGGCGAAAATGCTCACAGCCTGACCACAACCCGCATTGCGGTGAAGG
>Ga0101944_10003362_pt1 | contig 22578 bp, 20 predicted proteins | sample DewCreD2012metaG_FD_75245 | JGI IMG/M metagenome (GOLD analysis project Ga0101944, IMG submission 75245) | Hot spring sediment bacterial and archeal communities from British Columbia, Canada, to study Microbial Dark Matter (Phase II) - Dewar... ... | reverse complement strand
GTTGTCACCTTCGCTGATGTAAGGCCAGAACCGTTTGGGCGGCTGAACGAGCAGCAGTTTCATGAAGGTTCCTTTAGCAGCGCGGGCGTCAGTTCAGGCCGTACTGCTTGAGTTTGTAGAACAGGGAGCGGCGGCTGATGTCGAGGATGGCCGCGGCCCTGTCCTTGTTGCCCGAAGCGGCGAGCAGAGCGCGCCGGATGAGTTCCGGCTCGATGACTTCCGCGGCCTGGTCCATGGCGCGTTTGAGGGAAACCTCGTCCGCGGGCACCACGGCGCGCACCTTGCCCTCTTCGCCGAGCAGGGGTTCCACGGGCGCGCCGTCCGCGGCGGGGCGGGGCGCGGCCAGGATTTCCGCGGGGAGGTCAGGCTCGGAGATGACCGGGTTTTCGCTCATGAGCACGCAGCGCTCGACCACATTCATGAGTTCGCGCACATTGCCCGGCCACGAGTAGGAAAGCAGGCGGGCCATGGCGTTGGGGCCGAATTGCATCTCGCCGCGATTGTGCTGGGCGGTGAACGAGGAGAGGAAATGGTTCAGCAACAGGGGGATGTCCTCGGCCCGGTCCCGCAGCGGCGGCAGCGCAATGGGCACCACATTCACGCGGTAGAACAGGTCCTTGCGGAATCCGCCTTTTAGAATTTCCTGCTCGAGATTCCTGTTGGTGGCGCAGATCACGCGCACATCCACCTTGCGGGTGCGCGCTTCGCCGATGCGCGAGACCTCGCCTTCCTGAAGCGCGCGCAGCAGCTTGCCCTGCACGGAGATGTCCAGTTCGCCGATTTCATCCAGGAACAGGGTGCCGCCATGGGCGTCCTCGAACCGGCCGGGCTTGGTGGCGATGGCGTCGGTGAACGCGCCGCGCACATGCCCGAACAGCTCGCTCTCGATGAGCGTCACGGGGATCGCCCCGCAGTTGACCACCACGAACGGGGCGGTTTTGCGCAAGCTGTTGTAATGGATGGCGCGCGCAACGAGTTCCTTGCCCGTGCCGGTTTCTCCGGTGATGAGCACGGAGCTGCTGGCCGCGGCCACGCGCTCGATGCGCGTGAACACATCCTGCATGGGCTTGCTGCGCGCCAGGATGTTTTCAAAAGAATACTTCTGTTCGACTTCCTGGCGCAGGCGGCGGTTTTCCTGAAGCAGTCGCCGGGTTTCGAGGGCCTTTTCCACCGTGGCCTGAATCTCCTCGAGCTTGAACGGTTTTTTGAGGTAGTCGAATGCGCCCATTTTCATGGCCGCGATGGCGTCGTCCATGTCCGCAAATGCGGTGATCATCACCACCACCGTGTCCGGGCTGCGGTCCTTGATGCGGCGCAGCACGCCCAGGCCGTCCATGCCCGGCATTTTCACATCCGTGATCACCAGGTCGTACATGCCGGAATCGAACATGGCCACGCCCTGTTCGCCGTCGGGCGCGATGTCAACCTGGTACCCTTCGCCGTTCAGGTGCGCGGACAGCAGCTTGCAGATGTTTTCCTTGTCGTCAATGACCAGAATGCGTTCCGTCATGAGATCCTCCCGTAATGCCCTCTTGTTGCGAACGGCCCGCAGCCGGCGCCGCGGGCAGAGTGACCGTGAACGAGGCGCCGCCGCCCGGGCGTTGCGCATATTCGATGCGGCCGCCCAGCTTTTCGATGATCCGGTAACAAATGGAAAGCCCAAGCCCGGTTCCGACGCCCGTGGGCTTGGTGGTGAAGAACGGGTCGAAGATTTTGTCCAGCAGGTGGTCCGGCACGCCCGGGCCGCGGTCCGCCACGGTGAACACCGCGGAGCCGTTCATGCCCGTTACAGTGAGGGAAATTTCCCCGCCCGCTGGCATGGACTGCGCCGCGTTCATGAACAGGTTGATGCCTATCTGCAGAATTTCCTTGCGGTTGGCCATGACCGCGGGCGTGTTTTCATCCACTTCGCGCGTTACGGTCACGCCTTTGAAGGCCTTGTGCGCGCTCGCGGTCTTGAGAGCCGCGTCCAGGGTCTCCACGAGATCCACGGGGTGCGGCCCGCCCGTGGCCGGGCGCGAAAAGTCCAGCAGATCCGAAATGATGCGCTCGATGAACTCGGTTTCCTTTTCGATCTCGATGAGGAACTCCAGGCGCTCGTCATCGCCTATTTTGCCTTTGCGCAACATTTGTGCATAACCCGAAATGGCGCTCAAGGGGTTTCCGATTTCGTGGGCCACGCCCGCGGCGAGTTCGCCGAGAGCGGCCAGTTTGCCGCTCTGGATGAGCTGTTCCTGGTTGATGCGCAGTTCCTCGGCGCTGGCGCGCAGCGCTTTGTCGCGCTCGTCCAGGGCGCGGGACATGTCGTTGAACGCGCGGGCCAGAAGGCCGGTTTCATCGAGACGCCTCACGGGCACTTCGGCGCGCAGGTCGCCGCCCCGGGCGATGTCCTGAATCCTGTTCACAACCTGGCGCAGCGGGCGCACGATGGGCACGCTCAAGCCCACGCCGAAGAGCACGGACAGGGGCAGGGCCACGGCCGCGATCACGCCCATGGCGCGCAGCGCCTTGCCCAGCGCGCGCTGCTCGTCCGCGGTTTCGCGCCCGATGTACAGGCGGCCCAACTCGCGGCCGTCGGCGCCAGTGAGCGCAGCGCCGCGCATGAGATACGGCTTGCCGCGCAGAATGATTTCAAAGTCCACGACCGGGTCCTGCGTGTCCGGGGCGCGCTCGCGCGCGGCCCGCGCCATGGCGCTTTGCAGGCTTTGCAGCTCATTTGTGGCTGGAGCTTCGCCGGGCAGGCTGGACGCCGCGGCGCGGCCCTCCCGCTCCAGAATCACATCCGTGCCCGTGAGGGAGCGCATTTCGTCCGCGAACCGGTCGTCGAGCATGAACCCCACGCGCACGAATCCCGCGACGCGCCCCTGATGGCGGATGCGCGCGAACGCGCTGATGCACGCCACGCCCGGCCTGCAGAACGCCAGCCCGCCCGGGCTGCCCCCGGCGAGCGTGCGGCGGAACAGCGCGTCCAGAAACAGCGGATCCCCGTGCCGCAACTGGAACCCGCGGCCCACGGACGCCGGCTCCACCTGCGACAGAATCACGCCGTCCGCGTCGGTCACGGCCAGGAAGTCCGCGGTCATGTCCAGGGCGCGGGACCCGAGAATGAAGTCCAGTTCGGTGACGCTGCGGCGCGCTGCGTGGCGCTCGATGTCGGGGTCCGAGGCCAGGATGCGTGCCATGAGCCGCGCGCGTTCGGTTCTGCCGTCAATCATGGCCGACTGCACATGCGCCGCGGTGTCCAGTTCGCGCTCCCTGCGGGTCTGCATCTCGCGCGCCGTTATCCAGTAATACGCCGCCAGGCAGGTGCTGATCGTGAACACGGCCAGGGCGCAGAACGCCAGCACGAGGCGGAACTGGATGGAAAAGAACCGTGTGCGCATGCGCGTGTCAGAACTCCCCGGTGAGCGGCGCGATGTCGGGCGCCTCGGGCGGGAACCAGTTTTTGTACACCGTCTGGAAAGTGCCCGTGTCGTACAAATGCTGAAGGATGCGGTTGAGCGCCTCGGCCACGGGTTCGCCGCCTCGAAGCACCTCGAAGCAAAGCCAGCCCGTGTCCGCGCGGTAAAGGTACGGCCCGGCCAGAACAGGCCGCGGCCCGTCCTGGGAATCCGGTCCCGAAAACGCGCCGGACCCGTCGCAGGGCACGGCCGCCGCGATGTCCGCGCCGGGGTTTCCCTGCTCCAGAATGTTTTCCTTGGCCCCGAATCCCCATTCGGCAATCTTTCGAATCAGTTCCACCTCGAAGCCCACGGCCGCGCCGAACTCCGAGCGCGTGCACAGAGCGGGCCGGCCGCAGGGCGCGGCGGCTTTCAGAATGCCGCTTTTTCGCAGCGCGGCCACTTCGCGGGAGCGCGCCGCCGGGCCGAGTGTTTCCGGCCCCAGGGGCGTGACGGCGCGGTTGGCCAGCGGCCCTTTGGACGCGGCTGCGGGTTTTTGCGGCGGCGGCTCGGGTTGTTGTGTTTGCGTCTGCTGTGCGGGCGCGGATTCTGGAGAAGGCGCTTTGTGCCCGGCGCACGCCCCGGCCAGCGCAAGCAGCGCCGCGGCGGTCAGCGCGCGCAGTATGCGCGCGGCCCGCGGAACCAGTGGGTTGTTTCCATTAAGCGCCATTTTCGACCCGCCCTATTTCTTTCCGCACTTCTTTGAAAATTCCTGCAGCAGATTCGCGAAGGCCGCGTTTTTTCTGATGCGCGCAAAATCCGCGTCCGTGCGCGCGATGTCCAGAAACGCGCCGCAGTTCAAAGTGAGCGCGCGGCGCAGGGACGCCACCGCGTCCTGGGGCTTGTTCATCTGCGCCTGGATCCCCGCCAGGTTGTACCACGCCGCGGCATTGCCGGGCGTGTACTCCAGCGCCCTGCGATAATAGTTTTCCACTTTCTGGTATTCGCCCAGATCCTTGTTGAGCATGGCCAGGTAAGCGTATGCGTCATAGGCCGCGGGCTTGAGGCTGACCGTGGTCTCGAACGCGCGGATTGCGGGCATGGTCGCGCCCTGCAGATAATACGCAAACCCGAGCCAGAAATGCGCCGCGGGATCCTTGGGGTACCGCGTGATTGTTTTGTTGAGGTAACTGATGGCTTTGTCGTAATTGAATTCGCGCGAAGCGTAGTACTTGCCCATGAAATACCACAGGTCGCGGAACGCGGCATCCGCGGCGCTGGCTTTTTGCAGGGACTTGAAAGCGTCCGCGCTTTTGCCGCGCGCGAGCAGGTCCACGCCCTGGAAAAAGGCGTCAAGTGCGCTGCCGCTGCCGGTGAAGGGCATGGACCGGACCTCTTTTGCGAGACCCTGATTCACGGCGCCAGCCGCGGCTGCGGTTATGTTCTTTTGCATAGCCGCGGCGTTGTTTGCAGATGCGCTCTCGGCCACGGTGCGGCACGACACTTTGCCTCCTGCGGAGCAGACCTTGAACTCCGCGGCCACGGTTCCGTTCCTGGTTCTGTGGCGTCCGAGAATCAGGAGGTCGGCCGCAAGCGAATCCGCGGCGCGGCGCACGGCTTTGTCCGAAGCCGCCCAGATTCCGGCCGTGTCCACGGTGTTGCCTGCGGCGTCAATCTCCGTGTCCGGCACAACCCGCACACCCGGCGCGGATTCCAGCTTGAATGTCAGGATCGTGTTCAGCCCGCGGGTCATGGCACTGTCCGAAGCGTTGAGGCCGGTGATGTGGGAAATGACCGCCACGGATGGCACGGACTCCGCAGCACGGGCGCGCGCGCAAAAGCACGCGTGCAGCGCAAGACACGCAGCCAGGGCGGAGACAAGAAGGTTTGCATTGCGCAAGCGCGCGGACAAAAACATAAACAAGCCGTTTCAAAGCCCGTCGGGGGATTGACTTAACCGGCAGTGTATTTTTTTGCACTTCCTCTTATCAATTATGAAAGCAACTGCGGATAAACGCAACCGAAAACCATATAGGGCCAAATAACAATAATTCTATAAAAATAACTGGACCTGGCACAAATACGGCAGGCGATGAGCGCATGGACCAGCGCATTGATTGTGCGGCGCCGTGAACGCTAAATTTTTTGTTGATTTTATTGAATTAAATTAGTAATGTATGCGTATATTAAACAGAAAGCTGTTGCATTTTATTTTTTGTGTTGTTGATTAAAACGACAAAAGTGATAAAATAACATCTTACTATGCATGGCTAGGGGAGCGCTTCAATGAAGGACACTCTTACTACAACAGAAGCTGCAAAACTGCTCGGATTTCATGTCAACACGCTCAAGAACTGGGTGCGGGACGGGAAGATGCCCGCATTCAAAACCCTGGGCGGGCACTACCGCATCCGTATCAAGGATCTCATCAAAGTGCTGCGCGAGAACGACATTCCCGTGCCAACCCAGCTCCAGATGTCGCGGTACACGGTCGTGGCCATAGACGACGAGCCGGGATTTTTGAACCTCGTGCGCAAGTGCTTCAAAAACCACCGCGAGACTTTCGACATCAAAACCTTCCAGAACGGCTATGATGCGCTCATGGATATCGGCAAGCAGCCGCCCGACCTTATTCTCATGGACATCCGGCTGCCGCACATGGACGGGTACGAATTCCTCACCAAGCTGCGGCACAACGAGGAAACGCGCGAACTCAAGGTCATCGCCGTGTCCGGCCACGACGAGGAGCGCGACAGAATACTGGACGCGGGAGCGGACGACTTCTACCTCAAGGCCCAGGACATCAACATCCTGCTCGAAAAAATGCAGGCCCTGGCCAACGACAAGTTCCTGGAATTCCCGAGAATTTGACACAGCAGGCTTTTTGGCAACACTCCCGCATTTGCCGTTGCTCCGTAGAGCATCATTATTGATGCCACCGGAGACATTTCCATGCCCCATCGGTCCTTTGCCCGTGTTCCGTTTTTTGTGTTCGGAAACCTGTTGGCTCGAGCGCGTGACACAGGTTGACGCCGTGTGGTGGGTCAAGGTCAAGCTGTCCAACGGAACCGTGGGCTGGATCAAGGATCCCTACGATGTCAACGGCGCGTATGGTTGTTGATTGAGATTAACATCCGTAATCTCCGCGGGTTGCGATTTCTCCCCTTTTGTGTTGCTTAAATACGAGAAATACCCCGGCGGCAGTGTCATGGGTATGGGACACGCCTCACTGACAGCATTCTCCGAATACAGCAATTTTTTTAAAATATTGTTGCCTCGTTGTCTAAACACCAGTAAGATGATTGAATTAGTCAGGTTTAGTGAATCTGTTTCTCGCTATCCGATATGTGCAATTCCCAGCGATCCACGCAAATTGGGAAATGGGAGCTGTTGAAAAACCCAATAAGCTGCGCCAAAAGCGCGAACGCAGTAAAAAACAGGGACTGGGAACGCGGCGTTTTTCCGCGTGCCTGTACCTGCTTTTTACGGCCGCCGGGCTTTTTCAACACACCCAAATGCGCGGGTATCTGACGAAGAATGTCGTTTTGGTTTTTTGACATCATGGTTACATAAACCATGCATCGGGTGACAATTCCCCGTGCGCGGAGCGCATGGGACAAATAATCTGGAGGTGCCGGAATGTTCAAGAACATGGCGTTAGGGGTCAAAATTATGAGCGGGTTCATGCTCATGATCGTACTCATGGGAGCGCTTGGCTTGCTCGGAGTCTGGGGCGGAAACCGCATGCTGAAAACCAGCGATGAACTGGAAATGCGCCTCAAATTATCGGCGCTGGCCAATGAGTCAACATATTGGGCCATGAAGCAGTACCGCGCGCAGGCAGAATCCATCATCAACATGGATATCAGCCAGATCAAGGAGTTCGATGCGGCAGTCGAGAAAATGGACGCGGCCAAGGAAGAAGTCATGAAAGTAGCCGATACAGGCGAGGAAAGGGAATGGATTGATGCGCTGAACAAGGCGGACGAGGCATTTGACGCCGTGTTTCACGACAAAATCGTGCCCGCGCTGAAAAAAATTGACAAACAGGGGCAAGCCACCGAAGAGGACATGGCGCTGCTGCGCGAGCTGGATGCAGAGTCCGACGCGTATCTCACGGCCGTGGACGAGAATCTCGAAAAGATTGCCTCCTCATTCGAACAAGAAGCGGACAGGGCCATGCAGGTGACCGACGCCACGGGGTTGCTTGTGATCCGTCTTTTGGTGGGAGGCGCTGTGCTTGCGCTGGTTCTGGGGCTGGCCATGGGCATGGCGCTCACGATGTCAATAACCCGACCCGTGAACCGGATCATCGCTGGCATGAGCGACGGCTCGCAGCAGGTGTCCACGGCCGCGGAGCAGGTGTCGAGCGCGAGCCAGCAACTGGCCGAAGGCTCGGCCGAGCAGGCTTCGTCACTCGAGGAAATTTCCTCGTCGCTCGAGGAAATGGCGGGCATGACGCGGCAGAATGCGAACAATGCGGATCAGGCCAACGCCCTGGCGCGCGAAACACGGGAAGCCGCGGACAACGGCAACAGCGCCACGCGCGACATGCTCGACGCCATGAAGAGAATCAGCGAATCCGCCGGGCAGACCCAGAAGATCATCAAGACCATTGATGAGATCGCGTTTCAAACCAATCTGCTGGCGCTGAACGCGGCCGTGGAAGCCGCGCGCGCGGGCGAAGCCGGAAAGGGCTTCGCCGTAGTGGCCGAGGAGGTGCGCAAACTGGCGCAGCGCGCCGGAGAAGCCGCACGCAATACCGCGGAACTTATCGAGGGTTCTGTCAGCAACGCGGCACAGGGCGAAAAGATTGCCGGAAACATGGCCGGCGCACTCGAAGAAATCACAAAGCGCGCGAGCAAGGTCAGCGACCTTGTGGCGGAAATCGCGGCCGCAAGCAAGGAGCAGGCCCAGGGCATTGATCAGGTGAACACGGCTATCAGTCAGATGGACTCCATTACCCAGACCACTGCGGCCAACGCCGAGGAGTCCGCGTCCGCGGCCGAGGAAATGAACTCCCAGGCCGAAACTCTCGCGGGCATGGTAGATGAACTTGTGGCCCTGGTGGGCAGCCGGGGGACTGCGGACGCGCAGCCGCGTTCCGGGGCGCAGTCTTCAATGCGCTCAACCGGGAACGGGCATCACAAGCAGCTTCACACCACTGGGTTGGTGAAGTTCAAGCGCGAACCCGGATACGGACATGCCAATGGACACCAGGCGGTGATGCGCAATGCGCAGCCTGTCCGGCGCAAGGCCGCGCAGGATGCGCAGGAAGAGGATTTTCAGGAATTCTGAACGCCATGCATTGAGAGCGCGACAAAATCCGAATTGGGGCCGCCGTCAGGCGGCCCTTTTCGAGTCCGGCGCTCTGGGAGACATGCCGCGGCATGGCGATGGATTTGCCATAGGAAGACAATATTTACTTTATGGGTTTTCTCATAACGGACGGGGTCGCGCTGGCAGCGGATTTTTTGCGGAGCTGTTTCTTGAGCATGCGCTGGAAATCCGGCGCCGTTTCGATCCGGTAGCCGCATTCCCTGTGCAGGCTTCCGCCGAGAAATACGAGGTCGGGGTGCGGGTAGTCCCGGCAGTAGTCCGGACGGTTTTCGTGGTCCGCGCACAGGTTGTTTTCATCCAGAAACCGGCATCTGAAAAGCAACAGCCCGGACATGGTGCGCTCTATGATTTCAAACCGGCGGTAGTCTTCGTATTGTTCGCAGAGCTTATGAAATTCCTTTTCAGAAGTTATCCATTTGTTGCGGTGTGACAGATTGATGCGCGTGCAGCACCAGCCGCACATGTTGCATGCGCCCGCGACCACGGGCCTGCGCCTCGTGACGCCGAGCCAGAGTCTTTTTGCGAGTCCCGTGAATGTGTAGAGCAGGGGGTGCGGCATGTGGCGCTGTCCCGGCGGTTCAGGAACACATGTCCACAACGATATCCCACAACACATCGAACGAAAACGGGATCGAGTCGAGCGGGAAGAACTCGTTGACGCCGTGCATGGTGGGCACATATTCCTGCGGCGGGATCACGCTTTTCATGGGGCAGAACCCGTATGCGATTACGCCCTTTTTGCGCAGGAAGCGCGAGTCCGTTGCGCCCGTGACCATGAAGGGGATGGTCACGCCCGTGGGGTCGTGTTTGGACACATTCTTTGCGATCACGGAGAACAGCTCGGTGTCGGGTTCGCTGTCCGTGGGGTCGGGCACGGACTCGGTGAGCATCTCGATTTCATCCACGCCGGACAGGCGCTGCACCTTGGCCATGAACCGCTCGTGGGTCTGGCCGGGCAGGATGCGGCAGTCAATCACGGCTTCGCACACCTCGGGGATGACATTCTCCTTATACCCGGCGTTGATCATGGTGGGTGAAATGGTGTCCCGCAGCAGGGCGGACATCATGTCCGCGGTCTGCTTGTCCTGGGTGGAGATCACATTGAGAATGGTTTGTGAGAGCACGGGGTTGAACACCAGCGGGAAGGCCAGGTTCTTGGGGAAGTTGAGGCCGCGGGCCAGGCGGGTGATGAACTTGTCCACCACCGGAGTGCGGGTCACGGGCATGGGGTGGCTCAAGCGCATGAGCGCCTTGCCCATGCGCACCAGGGCGTTGCCGGGTTTGGGCACAGAGCCGTGGCCGGACTCGCCGCGGGTGCGGATGCGGTACCAGCCCACGCCTTTTTCCGCGGTCTGCACGAAGTAGAAGTTCTTGCCGTCCAGGGGCACATTGGCGCCGCCGCCCTCGTTGATGCTGTATTCGCACGCGATTTTGTCCCAGTGGTTTTCCACCAGGTAGTGCATGCCCCAGGTTCCGGCCTGTTCCTCGTCCGCAACAGCGGAAAAGATCAGGTCGCGCTTGAGTTTGACCCCGCGGCGCTTGATTTCGAGCATGATGGCCATTTCCACGGCCGTGAGGTTCTTGGTGTCAATGGAGCCGCGGCCCCAGAGTCTGCCGTCCCTGATTTCCGCTCCGAACGGGTCCACGCTCCATTTGGAAGCGTCCGCGGGCACCACATCTATGTGGCTGGTGAGCATGAGGGGTTTTGCGGATCCGTCGCCCTTGAGCCGCGCCACGATGCTGCCGCGCGATTCCTGCCCCTCGATGATTTCGCTTTCGATCCCCTCTTTGGCGAAGATGTCCCGGATGTATTCGCAGCAGGCGGTTTCGTTGCCCGGCGGGTTGCTGGTGTCTATGCGGATGAGGTCCTGAAGGATGCGGAGCGTTTCTTCGTGCTGGGGTTTGTCGAAATGGGCGTCGGGCATGTGCCATGTGATCCTTTCAAAAAAATCTTCCATATTATAACCCCGCGCGCCGGAAATGGGGCGGCGCGGTGAACTCGCGGCGAGTTTTTAATCGCAGGGCCGCCGCGCCCGCAGCTCCCGTGTTTCGAAAGGCAATATGCGCCTGTCCGGGCGCGGCGCATCTGACATGTCGTGCCTTGCGGGTTTCATCATTCACATGCATTCGCATCAAAGATCGAATAACCGCAGATTCATCTGGATATGTTGAAGGGCGCTATGGAATAAGAGGAATGTCGTATGCCGGCTCATGTGGCGAGCTTGCATTATTTGGGGAACTTTTGGGAGATGCTGAATGTGAAATTGCAAATATTGACATGATGGGAAAGGACAAAGCAGGGACGCCTATCGTTTTGATACTACAATGCAGACAGCATCAGAATAATACGCGCTTTGTGTTGTGCTGTCATGCCGCATAGACGGTGATTCCCTGTTGCGCATAGTCGGCGATGACGGAGCGGCCGCTGTCGAATTCTTCGGGCGTCATGGTGATGATGTCGAATGGAACCATGAATTTTTTAATTGTTCGCCTCTCGGCCATTCCGGTCATGACAGCTCTTTTGAAAATGTCCTTGCCGCGGAAGTCAGGAGATATGATGACGAGATCAATGTCGCTGTCTTCCGTGGCAGTTCCAGCGGCGTGGGAGCCGAATAGCACAATTCTGGTGATGCGGACGCCGCTTTCTTCCAGGCGCTTTTGCAGATATTTTATGGCTTTCATTGTTTTTGTTTGAGCCATTGCAGCACCTTCTCGCTATGTCGCATGATTGACAGGGTTTTTGTTTTCTCGAATACCTTCGTCATATTTCGCAGATCATCCGGGTATCTGGTGACAATACTAATCCTGTTGAGAGTATCAATAAATTCTGACATGTCTGCGGGAACATCCAGACCTGTTTTTTCGACCAAAAACCATAGGTTGTGGGTCTTAGGCGGTTGTGATTGAATCTTTTCAAATACAACCCTTTGAGAGCTTTTTCGATTGCCAGGCGGCACATGAAGACGGCGTAAATGTAGCGGCCGCCGTCAAACATGGTTTGAGCGGCGCCCATGTCGTAATCGGCTTGCCGGAACCATTCTTTATGGTCTTTGGCCATTGCAACCGGTTTTCCTTTCCAATCCTTGGGAATTATAGCAGATTTCCCGCACGAGAATCGGGGTCAACCATGGTTATTGCTGAACAGCGGTTTTAGAAAAATGTTCTGAAATTACCTCTTACCGGCTTACCTGTGAGTCTGCGGGGATCACCGGCAGTGTGATATGCGAGGGGTGGTCCGCGCCGTGCAGGATGGTGATGGTTGGGACGGTGTTGCCGGGGCTGGCGGGGTCGTTGGCGGGCGAGAGCGCGGGGTGCAGGTTGAAGGTGGGCCAGTCCGCAGCAGCCAGGCTCACGCGGATGCGGCGCCCCTTTTTGAACACCCACGAGGTGGGGTGCAGGTCGAAGGTGAGTTTCACGGGCGCGCCGGACGCGAAGACCTGCGGGTCGTAGTGCGCTTTTTCGTATCCGTGCCAGGGCAGTTCGGGTTTGACATTCACGCGGGCCGCGCCGCGCAGGATCATGGCGTCGTTGTCGTGCAGGGCGGCGAAGCCCGCGCGCTGCGGCATTTCGCTGATGAGGATGGCGCGGCCGTCCGGAGCAACATCTTCGAGGTACACGAAGAAGTCGCCGTCCGGGGCCGTGGACTGCGCCCAGAATTCCACGATGGGGTGGCCGGTGACTTCGGTGTCCCGTTCGAGCGGCGCGGTGGTGTAGGTGAGGCATTTCTTGTCAAGCTCGGCGCGGTCCGGCGCTTGCGGGGGGATGATGAACATGAGCCAGCGGTTGCCTTTGTTGGGGCCGAAGCGGGAATCGTGCGAGAGGTCGGCTTTGTATTTCGCGCTGCCGGGCGCGGGGGCTGCCGCGGCCAGTGCGCCGCCGTCCGCGAAGTAATAGTCCGTGGGAACCTGCCGCGCCAGGGGCCATTCCTGTTCCTGGCGCAGGCCGCTGTTCATGACATAGAGAGTCACGGGCGGTTCGGTGTCCAGTCCGTTGGGGATGCCCTTGAGGTAGCGGTCGAAGAAACGGAGCTGCTCGCGGCCGATCATGTCCATGTACTTCTGCTGATTGTCTCCGAAATACTCATAGAACGGGGACATGATGATGTGGTAGCCGGGGAGCATGAGGAGCTTGGACGGGTTGGTGTTTTTGGCGGTGGCGAAGAACAGGGTGGCGCTGCGCGGCTGCGCGTCGAACCAGCCGCCGAGGTGGTAGATGGGGATGCCCGATTCCATGATGGCGGGCACATTTGCGATGGGACTCAAGGCGTAGCCGTCAATGCCGCTCCATTGGTCGTCGAAGCCCAGGTCCGCGCCCGTGGTGTCCATGAATTGCGCGGCGGACATCCAGGCGTTAAGGTCCTGGTTTCCGGCGTGCTGCTTTGTGGCGAGGAAGTAGAGGTGCTGACGGGGCTGCCCGTCCTCGTACTGGGGCGGGTCGTTGGGGTCTTCGGGATAAGCGTAGTCGTCTGTGAATGTGCCGTTTCCGTTCTTGTCTATGGGGATTTCGTCGAGGAGCTTGCCGTCGCCGTCTTCGTCCGCGGCCGGGGCCGTGGGCATGATGGGGAACATGGCGCCGTCGGCCTTGAGCAAATTGCTGTTCATCTGCTTGAGGAGTTTGGAGTATTCGTTCATGAAACCCTGTGAGTACACGCCGCCGGGGTACAGGTCCTGATAACCGAAGGGATAGACCATGAGGAAGATGGCCTTGAGCGCCGGGGGCTTGCGCGCGGCGGTGAGGATCTGGGACATGGCCATGTAGGAGGCGCCCTTCATGCCCACCGTGCCGTCGCTCCAGGGCTGCTGCGCGATCCAGGCAAGAAGTTCGGCGCCGTCGCCGCCGATGCGGGGCATGAGGTCCAGGCGCGAGCCGAAGGACGCGCCCGAGCCGCGGATGTCGGCGATGACCACGGCGTAGCCGTTTTCGAGCAGGGTTTTGCTCAAGCAGAACGGGTTGGGAATGACCGCTCCCTCGCCGCCCATGAGATTGGTGCGGCCCGTGCCGTCCAGAAGCGCGAACGCGGGGTTGATGTACGCGCGGGAATAGGGCGTGTATTCCACGACCGTGGGGAATTTGTCCCGTTTCGGCCCTTTGCGCGGAAGGTGCACATCCACGGCCAGTTTCACGCCGTCGCTCATTTCCACGAACGCGGAAAAGGATTTATAACTGCCGTATTCCTTTTGAGAGTAACCCGAGTATTCCCAGGGGGAGCTTGTCTTCTGCTGTGCGTGCGCGCCCGCGCACAGGGCGAGGGCCAGCGCGGCGGTCATGAGCAGCGCGGTTGTTCTCACGGCATGTCCTCCGGTCGCAAGGTGCGGCGTTACAGGCAGATCATACATGAGAAAAGCAGCGCGCGCATGAGGGGCGCGCTGCAATATTGAGTTATATGTATTCCGGAAGAATGCTTTCCAGGCGCACGAAATCCAGTTGAAAAACCTCGGCTGCAGGAGCGGGATCTCCGGTGTTGTCTTCACGGATCATGGTCAACTGGTCCGTGGTCAGAGGCGGCTCGGGCATGAGTTTTTCCATGGCGCGCGCCATGGGTTTGGCCAGGGCTTCGGGCATGTGCAGTTTGGCGCGCCTGCGTCCCAGGCGCTCGCCGATCACATCGAGCAACTGCGGCATGGTGTACCGGGCCGGCCCCGCAAGCTCGAACACGCGGTTGACCGCATCCGGGTTGTCCACGGCCGCGGCGAAGCAGCGCGCCACATCCCCGGCGTACACGGGCTGGAGTTTGGCCTTGCCTGCGCCGATGACGGGCACGAACAGCGGGTTTTTGAAGAATTCCGCGAGCATGGAGATGAATTCGTCGCCGGGACCGAAAATCACCGAGGGGCGGAAGATCACGAACGGGATTCCTGCATCGCGCACGGCTTCCTCGCCTCTCCACTTGGTCTGGTGATACCTGCTGCGCGCGTGCGGCCTGGTGCCGAGCGCGCTCATGTGCACAAAGCGCTCCATGCCGCACGCAGCGGCCGCGCGCACTGCGTTCACCGTGGCCTGGTGGTGCATTTGCTCGAAGTCCGCGCCCGGCTTCTCGCGAATGATCCCCACGAGATGCACAAGAACCTCGCGTCCCGCGGCCGCGGATTCCAGGGATGCGGGGTCCAGCACATCTCCCTGGGCCAGCGCGATTCCACTGCGTTCCAGCGCAGCGGCCTTTTTCGGGTTGCGCACCAGCGCCGTGACCTCATGCCCGGCCTTGAGCAGTTCATCCACTACATAGCCGCCCACGAAACCCGTGGCGCCCGTGATCAGCACTTTCTTCATATCCATCACTCCCCCCGTTGACATATCTAACCACACAACAACGGCCGCGCGCAACCTGTTCCCCCGGGTCACGACCGCGGGGGATAGCCATTTTGCGCATGCGGCGCGCGACATGTTAGAATCTCAAAGACAGGAATTTCCGGTTAACCGGACAGAGGCATGAAAATGCGTTGCGGAGAGAGTCCATGGAACGAGTCAAACTTGGATTTGTCGGCCTTGGCAGAATATTTAGACTGGGATACCGGCGCTGGCTGGGGCGCTGGGCGCGCGCAACCGGCGGCCAGGTGAGCGTGGCGGCGCTGTCGGACATCAATCCCGATGCGGGGCGGCGATATGAGTCAGCGCTGGGAGCCCGGTTTTTTGAAGATCCTATGGAATTGCTCGAATCGGGCCTGGTGAACGCAGTGGTGATTTCCACGCCCAACTGGGCGCATCGGGAGCAGGTGGAAGCGGCCGCGCGCCAAGGAATACATGTGCTTTGCGAAAAGCCCATGGCGCGAACTTATGAAGAGTGCCGTTCCATGAACGAGGCGTGCTCCAGCGCAGGGGTGACGCTGCAGGTTTCGTTCATGCGCCGGTTCAGCCCGGCGATCCAGAAGATCAAGAGCATGATGGACAGCGAAGCGCTGGGAGAAATCATCGAAATGAATTGCAACTGGCCGTATTTCCTTGCGGATCTGGATTCTCCGCCGTGGTCTGACGCCGCGCAGCTTATTGAGCGAATCACGGGATATTCCATTGACAGAGAATGGGGCGCATGGCGTCTCAAGGATCCCCGGTGCGGAGGCGGGGATTTTCTGGATCACGGTCCGCACATTTGCGATCTGTTCACCTGGTTCAACGGCCGGATCAGCCATGTGTCCGCGGAGTCGCGGGTCATGGCGCCGGGACGGAACGAAGATTTCACCTGCTGCCGCATCAAATTCGAAAACGGCGCATTCGGGAGCATCACAACGACACTCTTCGATCACTCCGCGGGAATCAACGGCCGGGTTACGGGCTTTATCCGAGGCCGCCGGGGCCGCATCAACTTTGTATTTCCCAACACGAATTATTTTCTTCCAATATATTTCACGCATTACGGCGAAACCGGGTTCACGGCCGGGGAACTGGCCCGCGCATTGGGAGTGCGAATCCCCGCGCCCCATTTTTTCCCATATGTCAATTTGTTTAAGGCGCAACTGGAGCATTTTTGCAGCGGCCTGCTTGGAATCCGCAAACCGCACCCCCTTTTCGGCATGCATGATTTTGCGGCTAACGGAGCAGACGGCGCTTACACCATCAAAATTGTAGAGGCCGCATACAGGTCCGCCGCATCGCCTCCAATGTGGGTCGCGGTGTGAGCGCTTGGTCAAAACCGGAATTGCGGATTTTCATAGATACCGCCATATATCATGGATTGCGATTTGCCGCACCCTGCGTCCTGCACCCGGAAGCCGGAAGCTGAAAATATTAGCCAATTCCGCGCTTTTCGACTAGTTTTTTTTCGTAAATAAATTAAAACTCCGGCTATTTCTATAGGTCTCTAATCAGCAATTTAGCGCAGATGCCGTAAATTTAAAAGAGCCTTTATTTAATGGGAAAAATACACTACAATAACGGTAGTATTTATCATGTTTATTTTTTTGAAAAAGGGCTTGATCCGGGAGTTCGGAATCATATAATCACAGTGAACAGATAGGATTAGGATGTTTAGAGCGGCCTAACTGGCCGGGAAGGCATCGGGGCAGGGAAAAGGGGATTATGAAGCTCTCGACGCGGGCAATCTATTCTCTTCGGCTCATGATCTACCTTGCCGACCATGCCGGACGCAACACACCCATCAGCCTCAAGGAAATTTCCCAGGAACAGAATCTGCCGTTCCGGTATCTGGAGCAGCTTGTGGTGGCGCTCAAGACCGCGGGACTGGTCAAGAGCGTGCAGGGCAAGCAGGGCGGCTACATCCTGGGCCGCGAGGCGCAGGATATCAAAGCGCTGGATGTTGTGGAAGCAAGCATGGGGCATGTGGAACTGCTCAAGTGCCTGGAGCCTGACGCGCCCTGCACATTCCGCGATGTTTGCACTTCGCGGCGCATGTGGGGCATGATTCAAACCCGGATCACCGACATTCTGGCGGAATACAATCTTAAAGATCTATCTGAAACGGACATGAAGGCGCGCCTGGAGCAGACCCTGCTCGGAGGGGTCGAGGCTGGAGCCGCCATGATTTGCGATTGCAGAAGCGAATCTTCCTGACGAGGAGCACTGTGATGCAGGACAAAAAGTACTGGAACTGGGATGCCGGCAAGGAGATGCTCGCCGATGTGGCCGCCATGCGCAAGGCGTATGCGGATGTGCACGAGTTTTCGGTGAGCGCGGACGGCACGAAAATCGCGGCCCCGGTCAAACTCGAAGACGACACCTTCACGGCCGTGTGCAACGGCCAGGCTTGGGAAACCAGTTTCGAGAAGCTGTGGTACGCACGGTTCAGCCCGGACAACCGGCTCACGGCCCTGGTCATGGAAGACGATGCCTGGACCCTGGCCGTGGACGGGCAGGCGTGGGAAGAAAAATTCTCCTACGCGTGGAACCCGAAATTCAGTGCGGACGGCACGCGCGCGGGCATGCAGGTCAAACAGGATTTCGATTACACGGTGGCCGTGGACGGGCAGGCGTGGGAAACCACCTTCCTGGCGACACGAGATTTTGCGATCAGCCCGGACGGCGCGCTGGCCGTTGCGCTTGTGCAGGCAGAAAATGTGCCCGAGGCCGATATCTGGAAATTCAACAGCGGCACCTGGACCGTGGCCGTGAACGGCGCGGCCTGGGACCGGCTGTTCATGAATGTGTGGGGCATCGCGTTCAGCCCGGACTGCAAACGAGTGGCCACGCAGGTGCGCCTCGACAGCATGGTTTACACTATCGCCGTGGACGGAAAGCCCTGGGACCAGACTTTCACCAGCGTGTGGGAGCCGAAATTCCGGCCAGACAACGGCGCGCTGCTCGCGCCAGCGCGCAACGCCAGCGGCTGGACCCTGGTGGAGAACGGCAACCCCATCTGGGACGGCGGGTTCTCGCAGTTGTGGTACATCACTTTCAGTTGCGACGCAAAGCGCATCGGCGCGGTTGTGGCCACGGCTCTCGGAAAATGGACCATCGCCGTGGACGGCAAACTGTGGAAAAATTCCTGGCGCGACCTGGTCATCGGTCCGGTGTTCTCGCAGGACGCTTCCAAAACCGCGGCCGTGGTCAAGCACGACAACCGGTGGTCCATCGCCGTGGACGGCGAGCAATGGCCCGACACTTATGACATGGCCTGGGATCCGGCCATCAGCCCGGACAACCGCCTGGTCATGGCCAAGGTGGAAAAGGGCGGCAAGTATTTCATCGGCATGAACGGCAAGCTGTTCAGCCAGGCGTTCGACGCGCTGTGGGAGCCTGCGTTCAGCCCGGACGGAAGCAAAGTCCTGATCCGGTGCGTCGAGGGCGGCAAATACTACCGGTGGGTTGCGCCGGTCAGTCAAATCGCGGGATGACGAGGGGTTACACCATGTACGAATTCGTGAGCGGACCGTTGTTCTGGATCTCCCTGGCCATCTGTGTGGCGGGCAGCATTTACAAGCTGGTCACCGTCATCAAGCTGGCCAGGAAAGACAAGGTGGTTCTGCCGTACATGCGGTTGAGCTACAGCTTGAAATCCATCGGGCGGTGGATCACGCCGTTCGGCACGCGCAGCATGCGGCTGACGCCCATCTTCACGGCCGTGGCGTTCAGCTTCCACATCTGCCTGCTGTTCACGCCGCTGCTGCTGCTGGCGCACCACGAGCTGCTGGGCATCCGCCTCATCCACCTGCCCGACCCCGTGGCGCATGTCATGACCGCCATCGTGATCATTGGCGGCCTGTTCTTCCTGCAGCGCCGCCTGCTGGTGCCCTATGTCAACAATGTCACCTATTTCTCCGACATCCTTCTGCTGCTCCTGGTCATGGCCCCGTTCGTGACCGGGTTCCTGGCCTATTACCAATGGTTCGATTACCGCACGGTCATCACCCTGCACATGATATTCGGGTGCGTCATGCTCGTGATCATCCCCTTCACGCGCATCGTGCACATGCTGTTTTTTGCGCTGACCCGGGCGTACATGGCCTGCGAGTTCGGATATGTCCGCAACTCCCAGGACTGGTGACGCACATCCTTGAAAGGTGGGTTTTCCATGGGGTTCAAGCCCAGAGAAGAAGTCGCTGATCAGGGCATTGACAAGCGGCTCGAAGAACTAAGCCTCGAACAGATCGAGCAGACCATCAACAAGGCGCTGGCCGCGGAGATGAACGCGCGCATGACGGCCTATCTCCAGACCTGCGTGCACTGCGGCCTGTGCGCCAACGCGTGCCACTACTGCCTGTCCCACAACATGGACCCGAAATACGCGCCCGTGGGCAAGGTCAAGGACACGGTCTGGGAGATGGTCAAGAAGAAGGGCAAAGTCAGCAAGGAGTTCATGCGCACCGCGGCGCGCATCGCGTACACCGAGTGCAACACCTGCCGCCGCTGCAGCATGTACTGCCCCTTCGGCATTGACATCGCGTACTTCATCATCACCACGCGCCGCATCTGCCACCTGCTGGGCATCGTGCCCCAGTACGAGCAGGACACGGTCAACAGCCACTCCGCCACCTTCAACCAGATGTGGGTGCAGCAGGACGAGTGGATTGACACCCTGCAATGGCAGGAAGAGGACGCCCAGGGCAAGATCCCGCTGGCCCGCATCCCCCTGGAAAAAGAGGGCGCGGACATCATGTACTCGGTCATCGCGCCCGAACCCAAGATTCTGGCGCAGCTTCTGGCCAACGCGTCCATCATCATGACCGCCGCGGGCATGAGCTGGACCATGCCCGCCACCGACGGGTGGGACAACAGCAACATGGCCATGTTCTCGGGCGACTTCGAGACCAGCGCGCGCCTCGAACGCCTGCACCACGAGACCGCCATCAGGCTCAAGGTCAAGCGCATCGTCATGGGCGAGTGCGGCCACGCATACCGCGGCGCCGTGTACGACGGACCCAAGTCCAACTCCTGGATGTTTCCGCCCATCCCGGTCATTCACGCCATTGATTTCTACCACGAGATCATCACCCAGGGCAAAATCAGGATCGCCAAGAAATTCGACAAGCCCATCACCGTGCAGGACCCGTGCAATGTCATCCGCAACGCGGGCCTGGGCATGAAGCTGCGCGAGATCATGAAAGCCACATGCAGCGACTTCCGCGATGTGGAGCCGCGCCTGGGCCACAACTACTGCTGCGCGGCCGGCGGCGGCGTGATCAACTGCGGCCCCCCGTGGAAAAAGGATCGCGTCAAGGGCAACAAAATCAAGGCCGACCAGCTCCGCGCCACGGGCGCCGAATATGTGGTCACTCCCTGCCACAACTGCCACAGCGGCATCGAAGACATTCTCAAGGAATTCAATGTCCACATGCATGTGATTTTCTTCAGCGAACTGCTTGTGGACCACTGCATGGAAATTCCCGAACATCTCAAGGCAAAGGATTAGGAACATGCAGAACAAATCAGTGAACTGGACAGGAGTCCTGCTGTTGCTCGGGGTGTTCGCGGCCCTGGGGGGCGGATGGCTGTACAAGACCTCGCAGGGGCACGCGTCCGAACACGGCCGCCGCACCTTCGCCATCGAGCTGCCCGCGGACAAGTTCGCCAAACTCGAGCGCCCCGCCGTGCTTTTCGATCACGAAAAGCACACGGAAGCCCTCAAGGACGCGCCTTGCGCCGAGTGCCACCGCCAGGACAAGGACTCGGGCGCGCTTTTGTTCGGCGTCATTGACCCGGACAAGCACACCACGCGCAAGGCCATCACCGATGCGTATCACGACAACTGCATCGGCTGCCACAAGGAGCGCGGCGCAGGCCCCATGGCCTGCGGCGAATGCCATGTGCGCAACGCGCCCGAAAGCGCCCCGTGGCACTCCATGGAGCTGTCCCTCGAACAACACCAGAAGCATGTGGCCGCCATGGAGGACAAGTGCGAGGCCTGCCACCACGATTACGACGAGCGGGCCAAAAAGCTCGTTTACAAAAAGGGCGCGGAAACCTCGTGCCGCGACTGCCACCGCGAGGCGGCCCGGGACAACCGCCCCTCCATGCGCCTGGCCGCGCACACGCAGTGCATCACCTGCCACATGAACCGCGAGAAACAGAATGCGGCCACCGGCCCGGTGCAGTGCCAGGGCTGCCACGACGAGGCTTTGAAACTGCCGGCGCTCATGGACATGAGCCGCGTCAAGCGCCTGAATCGCAACCAGAAAGACATGCCGCTCATCACGGTCAACGACAATAAAATGAAACCCGTTCCATTCGATCACAAGAACCACGAGACAGTAGCGCGCAACTGCCGCACATGCCACCACGAATCCCTCAAGGCATGCAGCGAATGCCACACCGTGCAGGGCAAGAAAGAGGGCGGTTATGTGAGGCTGTCCGAAGCGTTCCACCGCGCCACATCGGAGCGAAGCTGCGTGGGCTGCCACGAACAGGTCAAGAAGCAGACCACATGCCGCGTGTGCCACGAGAGCATGGCCTCCGGCCCTGTGGAGACGGCCTGCGACACCTGCCACTCGGGCGAAAAGGGCGCGCCCGCGGCCGCGCGCGCGGACCGCGACCCCAACGAGGTCATTGACTGGGCGCTTATGTATGTTCAGGATTTCCCCGAGGATATCGAAGTCAAAACCATCGCGGACAAGTACGAAGCCGTGCCGTTCCCGCACCTCGAGATCATCAAGAGCATGAACAAGCTGCTTGGCGGCAACCGCCTGGCCAATGTGTTCCACGGGGACCGGAATGTGGTGTGCGCGGGCTGCCACCACAACAGCCCCATGAACGCCCGTCCGCCCGCATGCTCGCGCTGCCACGATGCGCCGTTCGATGCGCGCGACCTGTCGCGACCCGGACTCAAGGGCGCGTACCACCAGCAGTGCGTGGGCTGCCACCGCACCATGAACATCAAGAATTTCCGCGATTGCACCGTGTGCCACAAGGACAAGGACGCGGCCATGCCCACGCTGGCCGCGGGCAAAAAACAATGAGCGCGTCCCGCGGAGGAAGGATCTCATGAGCATATCACGCAGAGGATTTCTCAAGATCGCCGGCATCGGCGGCGCCGGGGCGCTCGCAGGCGCGGCCCTGCCCGCCGCAGCGTCCGAAAGCGACTTCGAGGGCTACCCCGATCGCTACGGCATGCTCACCGATGTCAGCAAGTGCATCGGCTGCCGCTCGTGCGAGGCCGCGTGCAACAAGCAGAACAAGCTGCCCAAGCCGGAAAAGCCCTTCGAGGACTTGAGCGTGCTGGACACAAAACGCCGCACCACGGCGCAGGCCTACACCGTGGTCAACAAGTACAACACCAGCGGCTCCCCGGAACCCGCGTTCCGGAAGCTGCAGTGCAACCACTGCAACGAGCCGGCCTGCGTGTCCGCGTGCTTCGTCAAGGCCCTCACCAAGACCAAAGAAGGCCCGGTGCTGTGGAACGAAAAGCTGTGCGTTGGCTGCCACTACTGCATGATCGCCTGCCCGTTCTACATCCCCGCATACGAATACGACAATG
>Ga0101944_10003361_pt1 | contig 22600 bp, 24 predicted proteins | sample DewCreD2012metaG_FD_75245 | JGI IMG/M metagenome (GOLD analysis project Ga0101944, IMG submission 75245) | Hot spring sediment bacterial and archeal communities from British Columbia, Canada, to study Microbial Dark Matter (Phase II) - Dewar... ... | reverse complement strand
AGTTAACTTGTCCCGTGCCTTGAAAGTGAATGTTGCGTAGCAGAGGCGCCAGCCAATTTGTGGTTGGTCTTTGTTTGAGGGGGAATTGTTGTTGGCTTTTTTGGTGTTTTTGTGGTCTGTGAGGTTTTGTTTGTTCAGGGATTGTTAGTTTTAGGCTTACATCTATTTAGTGTTTTCCGCTTTATGTGAACATTTCATAATAATCTTTATATTAAACTATGCAGTTATCCAACACAAAACCAGAAAGGTGAGTATGATGGAAACAATCACACGGGCACGCAAAAAAGCCATAGAACGCCTCCTCCAAAAACCCCTCCCATAAACCGCCTCCTCAGCAACCAAACAGGCGAAAGATACTTATCCCAAAACAACCGTAGAGCATAACAGGCGAATATTTATGGCCCAAACAGCCAAGAAAAGAAAACTAATAGTCCTAGGCGTAGTCGCCGTTTTAGTCATCGCAGCAGTTACTTACATAGCGATTGTAATGTTCCCCGGCAGCCAAACCCCCCCAACCCAAGACACCTTCGTGCCCAAACTCGAAGCCAACCTGCAAGTGGTGGACAACCGCACCAACAGCCACAACCCCTACCTCCAAGTAAAAGGCACAATCGAAAACGTCGGCAACGGCACCGCCAAAAGCGTGACTCTGCACGTTTATGCCTTGCAAAGCGGCAACGCCACCGCCATCGACACCAGCAAGTTGCTGCCAGACATCGCGGCAGGCCAAACGCAGACGGTGGATTTGACGTTTAGCTACACGGGCGAAGCGCTCACCGCGTATAGTCAACCAACGCTAGACTGGACAAACTAGTGCTCGAAATAAAAAAAGTCCAACTATTTTTTCTTTAGTTGATTATCTCTATGTTTATCGAAACGAATGGTATATTTTGACCAAATGAAGAACCACCGATTGAACCGAGCAGAACAAGATTCAACGCATAAGTAAAGCTAGAGCCAACGTCGCCAGCCCCAAACCCAAAGTTGGAAAGGTTTGTTCTAAAGCGAACAGTACCACTAGCTCCATCAGTCAAGCTAACAGGTTGAGTTATTGGTATCTTGATATAGCTAACTATATTGCCGCCATCATTTTTACTGCCTAAAAAGAACATTTGTGAGCCTGAATCTAGGGTGATTGTTCTCCCATCAACATCGTTGTTTATCAAAGTGACTTCGAATTGAATTTCGCTTTTCGTGTCTTGAACTACTTTTTTTGGGATTTTTATATGATAACCGTCTGTATTTTGGGTGCCTGAACTTGAATAAACAGTACACCTAAAAGTATCATAATCAGCGATGATAAGGGGGCCAATAGCTTCTGTGCCACCATTCCCGCCGTCGCCCGAGTCTACAATTATTATTTGCCCCCTAGGCGACGCCATGTTACCCAAAGTTGTTAGGACAGTGAAGGTATCGCCATCATTTTTTATGTGCGAGGTTTGTTCGCTTACGTCGATTTCAATAGATTTTCCCGGACCTATGTTTAAATTGCTAAGCTCGAAATGTTCATGGTTAATCCATAGTCGGGACAGCGTACAGCCGACGCCACCGATGTTCCTAACTATTAGGATATCTGTTTCTTGTTCATTTTCCATCTTCCAATATACATCTATTTGTGAGTTTAGTTTATCTGACAGCAGTGTATTCATGGATTTCACGGCGTTATCATGCCAGAGGTATATGTTGCTGAAGGCAAACATTAGGATGATTATGAAGAGGACTGAACCTATAACTTCGGCGGTGCCTCTACGATTGCGTACGAAACGTCTTAGAAACTTAATACTACTATGGTTGTTCATAGACATATGTACCCTCAAATCCTGATCCTCTAGATGTTACAATCTTGAAATGATAACTTCTGTAAGTAAAACCTCCATCTATGAAGACTTCTCCATGTTCCCCTACATTCAACGGTAATTTATGCGGGTCATCTGATGTAGGATTATGTGATCGGTCTATTTCGTAGAGAGCGCCATCGATATAGACGTTGGTAACAATCAAGTTGACTTTACCTGTATTATAAAGTGTAAGTCTAACCTCGCCTGTGGTGAAATAAACATCTTCAACTGTTATTGACTCAAGAACGGAGCTTCCGCTGCCCTTCTGAAACGCATCCGAATAATAGATTACTGCTCCAAAAAGTATGCTCATTCCAACCATAACCACCAGTATCATAAGAATGGTGCCAATAACGGTTGAGACCGCTCTATTATGCCTAAAAAGTCCTCTAGCCATTTTTTCACATCCAACTTGGCGGAATAGCAACCAAGAATATACCATAACCAACCAACAACAGCAGAATACTGTGCTTTAAGCCGCCTGCCACTCGGCGTTCCCCGATTTTTCCAGCCATCAAACCGCCAGTCAACGCCGAAACCATCATGTTCTGGTAGAAGAATTCTTTGAAGTTGCTCGTGCCGCCGCCGCTGGTTAAACTGTTAAGCACATCTTTTGATCCCTCCAAGGGGGCAAAGAAGCTGCTGACCAGCAAAATCGCAGTAACCAAGAACACGGCGAACGCTGCGTAGATGACGATGATGTAGGGCTTCATCTGGGCGCTGGTGTCGCGGTCGATTTCCTTCATTTCCTCCATGAAACCGGAGGTGGCGGTGAAAACTTTTTTGATGGTGCCGCCTGAGTGGCTCGCCTCCAAGACGAGCACGCAGAAGCGGTTGACTATCGGCGAGTTTATGTTATTCTTGAAGTTTGTTAAGGCGTCTTCAAAGGAGGTGCCCCAAGACATCTGCACAACCATCTGCTTAACCTCCTTAGCCAGTGGTCCGCTGACCATGTTGTTATCCACCACTTTCTCAAACGCACGCACCAAGGTCATGCCTGTCTCCTGCGACTCAGCCACACCCCTAACGAGGAGCGGCATTTGGTCTTCGATGGCTGATATCCATCTTTGATGTTTAAAGTCCAGAATGGCAGAGGGCACCAAGACGATGAGGCAGCTGACAAAGAAGATTTCGTTTATGTAGGTTGCCAGGGCCCGCATGGATATGGCTGCGACTGAAACCACCAGTATCATGACGGCGACCAGTGAAGCTGCGAGCACGCGTTGCTTTGTTTGTACGGTTACTTTTCCCATAGAGTCTACCTCGGTGGAGTCAGTGAATCGACCAGCAGGAGCATAATCATTACGCCCGCGGGGGTAACAACGAAGGTCATCAGTATCATAACGGCAGAGGGGTCTAAACCGCCGAACAATGAGATGCTACCCCCCAAAAACGACATAACTGAGAGCATAACCACGAGCACCAGTGGCAGAGCAATCATGAAGCTAACATACATCTCTGCCATACCCGCTAAACTATCAAGGAAACTTTTCATGGCGGTCGTGCGGGCTTTCTTGAATTTATCCGCCTCGTCACGCAGATACGAAGCCAAGTCGCCGCCCATGTGCGAAGTCGCCACGATACCGTCCAGCATCGCGCCGAACTTGCGGGAAGCAGACCGAACCGACGCCCGCCTCAAGGCATCGTTTAAGTCTAAGCCCATGATTTCGGTGTCGGCTACTGCGCGGCGTACTTCGTCGCCCACGCCGAATTCGTCTCCGACGTTGGCTAAGGAGCGGAATATGCGTTCTGGGGGCATGCCTGAGCTGGCTAAGACGGACATAAAGTTGGCGGTCATGGGGAGGTTGGCTTCGATTTTTCTGACTTTGGAGGATATCTGCAGAATCGGGTAAGCATAGCAGGCGCCGAAAGAGATGAGTGCGGCCATCATGGCTGCGATTATGGAGAAGATTAATGATGGAACTATAGGGCCTCTTGCCGCTAATACTGCCAGTGAAATCACAAACCCCAAAACCGTGGCGAGTAACGTGGCAAACGCGGTTAAGCCCATGTAGGCGTCAAAAGTGATTTTCACGCCAGCCTTCTCAAGGTTGTCCTGTAGGCTTTTGAGTTCGTTAGTTAAGGATTTGGGAACGTACGTTGAGACTCTAAGAAAGAGGGAAAGCAGGGTCTTATTCGTCTTTTGAAGCCTCCGAGAGTACGCGGGCAGGGTTCTCTAGGTAGGAGCGGATGATGTTTGAGACGTCTTTGTAGTTTCGTATGCCTTTTTTAGTCATCCATTTTATGATTTTGGTGCGGTTCTTCAGTTCCTGCTCAGCTTGCTCGATGCTTAAGCCTGTTTTCTCTGCGATTTTTTCGAGGATGTAGCTTCTGCCAGTGTAATCGAAGGTTTCGCTGCCAGAATTCCAGCGGTAAACCTCGTTGGTTAAGATTTCGCCTGAACGGGGATCTAAGCCGACGATTTCTGAGGCGGCAACGGTTTTTCTGGCGGGTTTGCCCTTAATTTCGATGCGTTTCTGCACCAAAATGAGGTCTATTCCCGCGATGAGTGTTCTTGGGATGTTCATGGGTGCGGATTCTAGGCGGTAAACTGCGGATTCGACTGATTCTGCGTGCACGGTGGACATGCCGAGGTGGCCTGTGCTGACCGCTTGGAACAGCGTGTAGGCTTCTGCGCCCCTGATTTCGCCCACGATGATGTAGTCAGGTCTCTGCCGCAACGAAGCCTTTAGCAAATCAAAGAGGGTTACGTCGGCTGAATCTGTGGCGACGCCAAAGTGGCTTCTGGTGGTTGCAGGAATCCAGTTCTCATGTGGCAAATTGATTTCAGGGGTGTCTTCGATGGAGACAACTTTTAGGTCGGGTTTGATGAACATGCTGAGGCAGTTTAGCAAGGTGGTTTTGCCCGCTGCGATGCCTCCAGCCACGAGAATCGAAACTCGGTTTTCGACTGCGTACCAGAAGAACGCTGCCATCTCCGCCGAAATCGTGTTAAAAGTAACCAAGTCGGTGACTGTGAAGGGGTCAATTTTGAATTTGCGTATGGTGAATGTGGAGCCTTTGCGGGTGACTTCGCTGCCAAAAGTCAGGTTGATTCTGCTTCCGTCAGGTAAACTCGCATCAAGAAGCGGCTGCGCGATGGAAACGTGGGCGCCGCACATGTAAGCCAATCGGAGCGCAAACGAGTCAAGTTCTTCTGCAGTTTCGAATTTGACGTTTGTGGGGATGGATTCAGATTTGCGGTGCCAAACAAACAAGGGGACGTTGACGCCGTCGCATGAGAGGTCTTCGATGAGTTGATCATGCATTAAAGCGTCGATTTTGCCAAACCCCAAATTGTCCCGCACGATGCAGTAGAGGAGTTTATCTTGAGTAGCTTTGTCGATTTTGAAGTCGTAATCTTCAAAGATTTCTTTACTCTTGGCAACCAAGTACCTTGTCGCGGTTTCTTTAGATTTTAAGTCCGCGGGCTTCATGGTTATGACTTGGTTAAGGATATCTTTGAGCCGCTTGAGGTGAACTTTGTCGCTGCTGGTCAGGGTGGGTTCCTCGACTATGTACTGGATGGTTCCTCGGTCAAGGTCTTTAACCAACTTGGCATAAGCAAACGGCTCAATGAGCGGATAAGATTCGAGGACTTTGATGTTAGAGGGTTCAGCCGATTGGGGCTCCGCTTCTTCGGCGGCAGCTACGGGTGATGGGGCTTCGGTTTTGGGTTTTTTACGCAGAGAAAGGCGTGGTTTACTCTTTTTTTCTTCCACAATGATGGGTGGTATGGTTGCTGGTTGTTGTAGAGTTTCGGCTGGTTTTTTGCGCGAAAACACTTTCTTGAAGCCCTCTTTGTCTGCTTTCAACTGAACGGTTCCCCTCTCTTATCAATATTATGTCTTAGTAATCATTAATAAAAATTTAAAAAAATAATAGAAAATTGGAAGCTCCCTTAATCTTATGGTAGCGGGTAGCTCTTGACAATTTGGCTGAAAGTTCCGTCTTCAGTTGTAACCTTTATAGTGTAGGTATTGCCTGCGACGAATGTTCCGGCAGTTACAGATATTGCTCTTGTGTCGCCTGCTGCTAGAGGTGTAGTTGATAATCCTGTGGCAGTTTTGTCAGCACCATCGACGAATACACAAGGTGCAGAGAAAGTAACCTGTGAGTCACCAACATTTTGAACATACACTATACTTCCCGCAAAGTCTACACTTTGGATTTGAATTGCTTTGCCTGTCTTTTCTGTCTGGAATCCCATGTATCCCATGACCCAGGCGTAGGTTACGAGTGAGGCTACGACTGCTATGGCGATCATTAAAAGTGTGGCGATTACTGGTGAGATTGCACGCGCGTTTCTACGGAACTTTCTTACATTTTTCATGAAGTTCATTTATTTTTTTTCTCCCTTTCTGGTTGGTTATTTGTTGTTCATGTACCGAAAACTCGCTTAATAAGTATGATGGATTAATATTCTATCTGGAACCATAATATTTCAGCAACAGGTTAACGCTAAAAAGTTTGATATTCGATTCCTGAACGCCTAATCTGGATTGAAAACTTAGAAAAGTTATTACATACCACCCGTTATCTTATGGTTTGACTATTATGATACCTGTGAAGACTGGCATCGCGGGCTTCGACGAATTCCTACTTGGAGGCCTACCACCCAAAATCATACTCCTCTCAGGCGCGCCAGGCTCAGGCAACGAAGTCTTCGCACGACAAGTCCTGTTCTATCGCGTAAAAACCTGCCCCGTCACCTACTTCACAGTCAACGCCACAGCCGAAAGCGTCAGAGAAGACATGGCAGCATACGGCTGGAACCTCACCCCCACAGAAGAAAGCGGCGCATGGCGCTTCGAGAGCCTCAAAGACACCAAAACAAGCGACCTATCAGAAGCCATCTTAACCGAAATGCGGCAATCAAGAGCAGTAGCCATAGACTCAGTCTCAGAACTGCTACTCAGCCACAACATACAAGACATCGTCAACCTATTGACCTCTATGACCCATCAAAACCGCAAAAGCCAAACCTTCCAACTCCTACTCCTAACCGAAGGCATGCAAACCCCACAAGAAGAAACCACCATCAACCACTTCGCCGAAGGCGCCATAAACTTCGCCTTAAACTGGAACTCTGACTCGACGAGTAGGCAGTTGATTATCCGCAAGATGGCGGGAACGATTATCCCCACACGCAGGTTAACCTATACGTTGGGCAGAAGAGGATTCATCATAGAAACAGCCACAAGAATATCCTAAATAACAAGGCACAGAAAAAGGAGTCTTCAAATCAATTCTGGCGGTAACTTCTTTTTTAAAACATTTCTCACCATGGACAGTTCAATTGTAGTACAGTATAGTTTAGGGACAAAACCTTTTGACAACAAAAACCTAACTCGGCCTAAACGTTTTTTTGTCCAAATCTCCATAAACGGTAAATCAGTCATAAAATCAATCAGCCTCACAGTCCCACAACAAAATAATTCTCGAATAACTCCATTTAAAAGGTAAATACCTGGGTACAAATGCCTAAATTGGTTATCAAAAGAGGTTTTAACAACATACGCAACCCCGTAATACTGAACTACTAAACTGTAACCTATGACATGGTCATTCAATTCAAGAAACCAAACATGTCGTGTAAAATTTTGAAGATTCTTTGTGGCCGAGCCAGACCATTTCCAATCTTTGAGCAGGTACTCATCAACACATAGTTCCCGTTCCTCACGCCAACTTTGCTTCCAACAAGTTTTTTCTATAGACATTATTTTGTCAAAAACCGCTTGCTCCTCAGCACAATTTTCATAACAGGAAATCCGCCATTCGCCAGCAGCACGAAGTTTACGTTCAATGTTTTTGAATCTATGCCTAAAATTGGAACTCTTAGATTTTAGGTATTCATCCCAAGTACTATTAACAGGAAGTACACAATGTTGCATCTTAGCATCATTTTTCACTCGATAAGTTACATTGTTGATTTGACAAGCAGATCTCACTACAGGCAAGTTAGGTGAATCCCAAGGCAAATCTAAAGTGAAAAATCGACAACCAAGAGGACCAAAAACAAATCGGACAACTTGCTCAATGCAAATATCTGCATGTACAGGTTCAAAAAAAAGATCTGGAGAATAATCGTATCCGAAAAGCTGCCGCGCAAACCGAATCCCAAAAATAGTTCTTATCACTAACGGGGATACCCCAACGATTTTGCCCTCGTGTCTAAAAACTAAGACAACAGAAAGAGCCCCATTAGCCAAAGCTGAATCCATTTCATCAATTATAGACTCGGCGAAAATAAAGGGGTTTTTGCTATGCGCAACTAAAAACCTATTTAACTCACCTTTTATTTCGCAAATTTCGCTAGGTTTACACAATGCAAAAATCTTAAACGCCAATCAATTAGCCCCTCAACCTATCCATAAACAATAAACAATTATTGACACGTTCGATTAATTGCTTTGGAGATTTTCGAATAATAAAACTATATAATTTAGGTAAAGCGCCTGTTGACAACTTAAACCTGACACGCTCCTGATAAGTACGTGTCCATCTTGCATGAAAAGGCAAATTTGTCATAAAATCGACTAACCGCACACTACCTGAATTAAATAAGTCACGAACAGCCACATTTATTACATAAATCCCAGGATACAAACTTTTGTAGGAATTATCAAAAGATGTTTTGCACATATATGCAGTACCTCTATAGATAATTGCTAAATTGTATGCAATAGTCTTACCATTCATACTAAGGAACCATACGTGCCGATTAAAATCAGCATTTACCTTTAGCTCAGAGTTCGACCATGACCAAAGGTCAAGCAGGTCTTGGTCTTGTGAAATGTCTTTGCGGAGCCGCCAGTAATTCTTCCAACATCCTTTTTCCACATCCATTATTCTGTCAAATACATGTTTGGCGTTTTGCTCGTTTTCAAAAAACTCAACCAAAGATATGCCCGTATTTTCTATGCGCCGCTCAATCTGCCGCATCTTTTTGGTAAAATTTTTTCCCTTTAATTGCTGAAATGTCTCCCAACTGGATTTAACAGACAGCACGGCATGATTATAAATAGTATCTCTTTTCAGTACAACCGTCACAGAAAGGTCAATACATGTTTGCTCTAGAATGGAAAAGTTCGGAGAGTCTAATGGAAGATCAAAATTTCCGATGCAGCACCGAAGACGATTAAACACGAAATTTAAGCATGATTTCATACACAATTTACGGTATTCATCACTGAAAGTAAAATCAGGCGAAAAATAGTAGTTTAAAAGAAATCTAGCCGATCGAATTCCAAGTTTTTTTTCAATCAGAAGGGGAACAACACCTACGATGTTACTATGAATTGTAAGAACCAAAATTATCGGAAAAGATTTTTTTGTTTTCTGCTGCATTTTTGTTGAAAGAAATTCCTGTAACAAAAAGGGATTTTGAGTATTTTGGGATATGAAAGCATTTATCTTTTCATTTACTATATCCATTTTTTGCGGATCAGAAATCGCGGTGATAGTTAAAGGCAAGTTTTTCAACTTTTAACAGTGTTCTCCTAAATTTTCCAAATTAAGACGCCCCAACTATGGTTCTTAAAAAATATATGCTTTAGGTATCACAAAACAAGAGAATAAAACAATTTTTCCTTCAAAGACATGATTTAGGATCCAGATTCCAATTTCATAATTCTCTTATTAACCGATATCCAAATAGGGACTACGATAGAATATGAAGCCGATACACAACAACTGGAGCCAACTCGCCCATGACTGCATCTTAGTCATCTTCGTCTGCGGCACCATAGGCATCGCAGCAAAATTCATCACATTCTTCAACCAATGGGTCTATTTCCCCTCCTTCCCAAACATGCTCGACGCCACCTTCCTAATCTCCGCCGTCATTTACTTAGGCTACAAATCACGCAAACGCCGCTAAACCCCACCAACTTTCACCAAGCAAACCCCACCACCCAAACGGGCGCCAAGTGTATTTTTGATAACCACAAACACATGAAAACTCTTAGCCTGTACCCGTCATCTTTGATTCGATCAACATGGATCTAAAAACACCCAAAGCACTTCTAGAAAAAACCCGCAAAATAATCACAACCGCAATCACATTCACCATCACACAAACAGCAAAAATAGGCAAAATACGCACAGAACGAAAAACACGCATATTCGCATTAGTAACCGCACTATGCCTAGTTTCCCTAACACTAGCCGTCACAACCTACGGCGCAACCCAACAAAACCTAGCCCTAAACACCTCAGGAACAATCGTCACCATCGTAAAATCATCCAACACAAACGCACAGACCTCAGTAGATTTAGGCCTAAAAGTCTACTCCGACAGCGCATGCACCACACCGTTGTCATCGATCAGCTGGGGCGCCATTCCTCCAGGAGGAACAGCAAACCAAGTCATATACATCAAAAACACCGGCAACGCACCTCTCACCTTGGGGATGACGACAGCCAACTGGAACCCAACCGAAGCAGCCGCATCACTGGTACTGACATGGGATAAACAGTCAGCTGTGCTTGAGCCAGGCCAATCCACACAGGCCACGCTGGTCCTGATGGCGGTCTCAAACATACAGGGGATAACCTCGTTTGGCTTCCAGATAATTCTGGTTGCAACAGGCTAAAAAAACCCAATTTTTTCAGATTCTTTTAGAGCTAAAATTTTGTTCAACATGCAACAGTCGCCAGCACCTAAGCAATCAACATATCCAAAAAACGCATCCGTCCACAGCAGTACGCATGCAGCGCGGTTGTTCTATAAGGGAGGGGGAGGCGACAAAGCAACAGTGTGCCCCCCCGCGATTGCAGATACAAAAGTGCGTATACAGCCCTAAAATAATGATTATAGAGAAAAAAGCACAGACACCCAACCAAGCCTAACTGCTAGCAGAAACGACCCACAAACCGCCAACAAAAACCTCTAAAGCCTAAACAAAAAACCAGCAGACAAGCAAGCGCTCAAAAGAATTACATTCGCAAAATGGCAAATTCCACTTCGCATAGTGCAAAGCACACTTAACAAAACACTAAAACCCAATTCTCAAAAACCATTAAAAGAAATCCTGACAATTTAGGCGTTGTTTGCTTAACTGAGAAAGGAGAGGAACAAAAATAGTTAGAAGATCAGTGCTTGAACAGATATTCAAAGAAATGATGTACATGAGAAAAAGACTCGATGACATCGAGAACAACTTTGCCAACTGGACCCCACAGCCAATACAGGTGGCAGAATCTGAACTCATAAACCTCCCAGACCACCTGAGAAAAACCTACGTAGTAGTCGCCTCCAGAGGAGAATGCGACGCCGTAGCGGTATCCAACCAGACGGGGAGATGCCGAGCCATAGAGAGCAACTACCTAAACCAACTCTCACGCATGGGATGGCTAAACAAGCGGCGAATCGCAAAAACAGTACACTTCCGCCCCATGACGTCAGGCAATGTTAGAAGAAACCCACTGGAAGCTATGAAAAACTAAAAAGGCAAAAAATAATCATAGTTGGAAAAAATCCAACTATAAACTTAATTTTATAAAACAATCAAAAAAAGCAGACGCGAAGGCACCAAACGAGCCATCGACTTACTTAGAGCGGTATTCTGTGTAACAGACCTAAACAAGTTCAACACAAACCCTTTTGATAAAAAAAGTCTAACCCGCACCAAACGGGTATGAGACCAAATCTCTAAGAAAGGCAAATTAGTCATAAAATCAATCGTTTGCGCGGAACCAGAATTGAATATGCCACCGATCGCCGAATTGACCACATAAATCCCAGGGTACAAATGTCTATACGAATTATTGAAAGAAGTCTTGGCGATGTAGGCGGTTCCCTTGTACTGAATAACCAAACTATAGGCTATAGGTTGCCCATTTAATTCAAGAAACCAGACATAACGCTTAAAACCAGAACAGGTTTTGATTGCAGTATTAGAACCGCCCCAAAGTTCAACAAATCCGAATCTAAGTGCATATTATTGTTTTGTCGCCAATTTGCTTCCAGCAGGCTTCCTCAACTTTCATTATTCTGCAAAGCACACCTGACTCATCAGCATCATCCTCAAAACAAGAAACACTCCACTGACCGGCTTTGGAGAGCTTTTTTTCTATGCTTTTGAACCTATGTCTAAAATTGGAACTTTTAGATTTTTGAAATTCATCCCACGAAGAACTAACTTCAAGTACTGCATGCTCAAAGCAAGTATCATTCTTTATACTTACAGGAACCGAATAAAAGTCACATATTCGGGTTAAAATTTCCAAGTTCTGTGAATCCGCGGGAAGGTCAAAAGTTACAAGGCGACAGCCCAACTTATTGAATATGTAATCAAGAAAAGCTGACAAAGAAGCAGAGCGATGTTTAGAGTTGAAAACGAAATCTGGAGAAAAATAGAATTTAAAAAGAAACTCGGCAGATTGCACACCGGCTTTTTTAGTAAGCAACAGTGGCAAAACACCAACAATTACCCCGTCAACCTTTGAAATCAAAACCATCGGAGTAGAATTATTGGCAAATGCAGGTGATTCATTTGCCGCTGGAGAAAACAGGACAAATAAAACGGGTTTTCACAGCACTTCTCCATAAAATCATCCAAACTGTCCCTTAAAGCATCAAGCTGTTTAGGGTCAGAGATAGCCGTGACAGCTAACCGCATCTTTATTCGCTCTTTTCTGCTTTAAGTAACAATTCCAACCCTTTTTGAAGAGTCACTTTAGGCTTAAAATGCAATTGTTCCTCAGCTTTTGAAAGGTCACCGAGACTAAACCGGATTTCTCCAGCTCGCGCAGGCACGTGAATTAGTTTTAAAGTGCGCCCTGTAACATTGCAGATAGCTTCAGCAAGGTCATTAATACTTGTCTGGATACCGGTGCACACATTGAAGGTTTCCCCGCTTGCTTTTTGGGTTTCAAGCGCTAAAATTAGGGCTTCTACAATATCGCTGACATGGATAAAATCCCGTGTTTGTTCTCCATCGCCAAATATATTTAACGTCGCACCCTTGATCGCTTGACGCAAAAACTTCGTGATTACTCCGCTGTAGGGGCTTTTCTCGTTCCTTGGACCATAAACATTAAAAAAGCGAAGAATCACAGTGCTCAACCCATAGCTGTGCATAAAAGCTCGGCAATACGCTTCTCCAGCAGCTTTTGACGCAGCATAAGGTGAAAGCGGATCAAGCATTGTCTCTTCAGTAATTGGCAAAGCTTTAGCGTCGCCATAAACCGCTGTAGAAGAAGCAAAAACAAACCGATCAACCTTACAGTTAGCTGCCTCTTGCAACACATTTAAAGTTCCAGCAACGTTAACGTCGTTTGTTGAGGTTGGGTCAGTTACCGAAGCAACTACATCTATTAGTGCAGCTAAATGAACAACACCGCTAACGCCCCTAAAGGCTTTTTTGAGTACCTCAGAATCACGAATATCTCCTAAAATAAACGTGAAATCAGGGCTATCCAAGACACCTCCAAGATTCTCCATATTGCCCGAACAGAGATTATCCAGCGCAACAATGGCGTAGCCCCTTTTTAGAAGTTCAGGAACCAAATGGGAACCTATGAAGCCAGCTCCGCCCGTAACCAGAACACGTTTCCGCATAATTTTACCCTGACAAAATACATGTTTAACTTGCTTGCCTTTTTAGATTTTGTCTTGCCCCTTCGACCTAAAAATCACAAACAAACTCACAGAGATAACCGACAAAATCAACACAAACACTAACACATACCACAAAGAGTACACCATAAAAACATTTTCTTCATCAGAAAAAGATATTTCAACTTGATTCGTGCTAAAGTGAGTTGTGAACCATACATAGAAATTCTGTGCATCTTGGGTGTAACCCTGATTCTGAGCAGGTTGACCACCAATATAAACGGTAGGTTTTGCCCCGTATGGTATAGCTGTTTTTGGGATTACAAAATTGGCAAACCCTGTAGTTCCACTTTCCCCTGTAAGAGTGAAGGAGACAACAGTTTTGGAGTCAGATTCTGTAGTTATTGTGATGCGGGATATTTGAGAGGCAGTAATGTTTCCACTGACTAGTACGTCCACAATTTGCCCAGTGTATGTGGTTACGGGTATCGTTGTTGAGGTGGGGCCTATTGAAGGCAATACAGACGGCTTAGGTGATGGGGAAGGAGTAGGCAATGGTGTGGCGGTTGTGGTCGGTGTTTGTGTTGGAGCAGGGGTGGAAGTGGGAATAGGTGTGGATGTGGAAGTTTCCGTGGGAGCGATTGTTGGATTTGGTGTAGGAGTTACCGTTGGAGCGGATGTGGGTACAGGGGTAGAAGTGGGTGTAGGTGTTGGAGTTACAGTTGGAACAGGAGTCGATGTAGGCGTTGGTGATGGGGTTGGGGTCGGTGAAGGCGTGGGGGTTGCTGTTGGCGAGGGGGTTGGGCTTTGTGTAGGAGTTGGTGTAGGGGTTGGTGACAGTGTAGGTGTCGGAGTCGGTGACGAGGTAGGAGTTACAGTCGGAGTGGGACTTGGAGTAACAGTGGGAGTTGGCGTGGGTGTAGGAGTCACTGAAGGTTCAGGCGTTGGAGTAGGAAGAGCTTCTTGAACTGTGAATGGGTTACTTGTACCTATAGCTGTGTTATCGATGTCAAATGTTGTTATTGTTATATCTGAACCTGGTGTGTCAAGTATTACGGAACCTACCCAAACTCCATTTTCGAATTGACCAGTTTGGATTGGAGTTATGTTTCCTGATGAAACGTTAAGATTGTTTACCCCGTTATATGCTGAAAACGTTTCATTGTTTGAGTGTTTGGCTGTAATAGTAACACTAAAAGGTTGACCTACATTTTGAGAACCAATAAAATCAAAAACAAAATGGTGAAGAGGCCTCAAAGCGACATTCAACGTAGTAGTATTAGAAATCCCATGACCAAAAACATCCATATAGGTACAATTTACTATCCACTCACCAACAGACGCTGAAGTATAGTTATTTAGCTGTTCGCCGCTCCAAGATCCCCCAGCGCCATCTTCAATACTCCATATAGCGGGGATTGCATCCCAATAGTTCGCAAATTCATCACGTGCAACAGCAGTGAAAACTTGAGAATCACCGACAAAAATAGTAGCATTCTGCGGGCTTACTGTAATACTGACAACTTCAGAAGGATTAACTTCCACAATCAAAAAACCAAACACAGATTCGTCATCTATGTCTACAACATTAAGTGTTCGGTAACCCATAGATCTCAAAGTAACATTAAAAAATCCAACTCCGTCTGTGAGATTAATAGGTTCAGGCAAGGTGGCAAGGGAGTCATCTGAAGAAAATTTAACGACACCATTATAATTTGGGTCTATTTCTCCGGATTCATCTATGGCTTTGACGGTCAGGTTAAAAGATACACCTGCAATAAGCGGTGTGGAAGTATCTTCGGACAAGGAAACGTTGAATCTGGGCAAAACATCAGCCAAAGGGGCGATGCTGTTGTTTGTTACAGTTGGAGTAGCTATTGCTGTGACGGCACACAAAGCTGTAAAGAGTATTATCGTTAGGCTGATGGACTTTATGCGCAAAGCGTTAAAGCTAAAGCTATCTTTGTTCATTTTCGAAGCCCTCTCCTTCTGAAACAATTATTGTTACTACTCGCCAATATTTATGTGTAAACCTACATATCGTTCGTGATAATCGAAAACGTTGGTTGCACTATTGTATATCCAGAGTTCAAAGATAAGATCAACTGAGAAGGCGCCTTGTGGAGTCCAAGCAACGGTATACCCCTCGAGATTCAGAGGCAAACCATTTAGAGTCAAATCAACAAAATTTATCTGATATAACATCTCATCGAAAGTATAGTTAAATGAAAAAGAAAGAGGCATCTCTAAGTTTCCTTTGTCTGGAACAATAAGGTTCATGCTGTAAAGAGACGGTTGAGTGCTTGCGGTACGATTAAAACTGCTCGGGGGCTGCTGAGTGGCGTTACATAACTTTACGTCAACACGATAATAAGCGCAGGATCCCAATTGGTTGGCGACCCCTAAATAAACCGTATAATTTTCATTACGAGAAATAGAAGAAGTATAATTTTCTGCTTTTTTCTCTGGACCCAAAAGCCAAAGTTCACTAAAAGAAGCAGATTGAACAGACGGATAAACCAAGACCTTTTGTATCGCTGGTGAAGCAACAAACAACGCCGCTAACAGAATAACGACGATAAAAACAATTCTATAATTCTTAAGGTCATTTTCAATCACTCCAGAAGCATCGTACTTCCTTTTTAAGAGATACCAAACAGCGAACCCTACAGCGATTACTGCAAAAGAACCAAAAATTGGATAGATAATTTTAAACCAAAAATCGTTAGCTGCTTGTTGAGAAGCCTCTTCTTTAAGAGCACCTGCTTTATCGGCAAAACCTTCGAGTAAATTTTGGCTTTGAATTGCCAAGTTTTTTGCAGCATCTAAATCGCCGATTGAGTAGGCGTGCTCTGCGTTAGAAAGTAATAAACCAGCCTCATTTAGAGTTAAAGTTAATTCAGTAATGTTTCCCCCAGTTTGTTCCAATTGCAGAGTCAATTCGTAGGCATTAACAAGTTGGATTTTGGCCACTGAGATTGCTGATATTGCATCGTCCATTACTGATGCTGAGACAAGTGAAGGAACTATAATGAAACATAGAGTTAATAGTAATATCGTTTGCCTGTACCATTCAATCCGCATTTTTGACTCTCCATATACCGAATATCTTAGGAACAACAATTTTTTGAAAAGATAATTGAAAGCAAACCACTCATTTATTCTCATTTAAATAGTCTAAAGCTGGCTCTTTTACATATCGGTAAAGTAACAAACCTAAACATCTTTTACATAAGGAAGTAAAAATAAAGCATTTCGAATACCTTTAAGATAGGCAATAAACAAAAAAGGTTTTAAAAAAAGTTTATTTTTCATTTGAATAATCAAGTCAGTAGCAAAAAAGAAAAGGGAAAAAACAAGAAATTGAAAACTGCTGGAATTACGCCTCACAAAAATAATTCGATTTCGAGTCATGTAATACATCTCTAGTTCACTTTCTGCCCGTTTGTGTGGATCAAGTTTATGCCAAATTCTAGCTGTCGGTACATAAACAATTTTAAATCCTATTCTCTTTGTTTTTACGCACCATTCAGTTTCTTCGTAATAAGCAAAATATAGGTCGCTGAGGAGACCAATTTTTCTAATAAGATCTACCTTTATAAGAAGAGCAGTCCCTGCGACAAAATCAACCTCTTTAAGCACATCAAATTTGCCATCGTCAATCTGATATTTTCCATTCAGGCGAGTAAGTCCTGTTTTAAAATTTATTTGACCACCTGTCGAAAAAATAAGATGAGGTTTCTCATAAATCAAAATCTTAGGACCCGCTATCCCTACACGTTCATCACTATCTGCAACCTTAACCAATTCTGTTAAAAAGCCTGAATCTACGATTGTATCGTTATTTAATAGGAGAACGTATTTAGCTCCAATGGTAAGGGCCCAACGAATCCCTTCATTGCATCCACCAGTGAAACCAAGATTCGTCTCTTCCTCTATCAACTTAATAAATATACTGTACTTGTTTTTTATGACCTTTGCTTCATTATTTCTTGAACCATTGTCAATGACTACAACGGAATAATTGGGATAATCAATTTTTTGAAGAGAATCTAGACATGCCAAAGTATCAGCTAAACCATTCCAATTAAGTATTACAATTGCAACCTTTGGATATTCGGTTTGCATTCAATGTTTCCTTCTTAAGGTTTTCTAGAATTGCACATTCTTTCCCGCAAAATCTCTGTAGCGCGCCCAAACGCTGCCTTTTGGCCTTTATTAGATATTTTTTTAGCGGGACATCCAGCAATTGTAATGTCTTTTTCGGTGAAAGACTTATCAACATACGAATTTGCACCAATTGCAATACCATCTGCAATTTCAATTGCACCTACCAACACAGCATTTGGACCAATGAATACATTATTTCCAATTTTAGGAACTAGAGGTTCATCGTTTGTCGGACTCGTTCCAATAGTAACGCCGACACTTATTCGACAGTTTTCACCTACTTTAGCTGCGCCACTGACAATTATTGTTCCACGATGAGCAATAGACAAACCAGGTCCGAAGACATTTCTAGGAATGTCAAAGCCCAGAGTAAGACTTAATCGGTGAAGTTTAAATATCAAATAAGCAAGATAAATTCGTGATAAGAAATCTTTTTTACAATTTTGATAATATTCTGTTTTTCTTAGCAACCGTTGAAATTTCCAAATTTCATCGCCAAAAATTGCAGGTCGTTTACAGGAATCCTTGCTAAGAGCGATTCTATCCGCTTCCAAAAAAAAGTCGTAATCAGCTTTTGATTTAATCAAAGTACTCACCCGTTATTAAAGCATCAATATTTTCTTTTCGAAATGAATTTAAGAATCAACGTTTTCTAAAAGAAATTTACGGTTAATAATCGAATTAAACATTATATTATAAGAGCGTAAAAAAGGTAAAAGCCACTGCCGAAAGTTAGACATCAGGTAAACGAAGGTCCATAGCCATCCATTTGAGCACGTATAAAACCTAAGCCTTGTGCGGAAATAATAAAAAAGTTAATAACTGGGATAACAAAGACCTTGCGCATACCCACAAGTTTATACACTTTGCCAGCCATTTTTGTTCCACTTAAAAGAGTAAATGGCGGAAAGAATCTAAGTATTATTTGCAAGTCTTTGTGTTTCTGGTAAAGAAAATGATTTGCGTAGCCATATCCAAGATTTTTTTTCCATAATACTTTCAATGTTTTTAATTGTCTATTATGCAATCTAGCAGAGGTATTAGTAGCCAATATCCAGCCTGATTTCATAATTCGTAGAGAAATATCAATATCTTCGCCCGCACCCCTGATCTTTGTATCAAAACCACCGACTTTTTTTAAAGCCTTTAAACGGAAAATTGAGCCACCGGTGCCAATATAATTTATTTTTTTTGGCTGTAATAAAAACAAGAAATCAAGAATGTCTAATACAGATTCATTTGAAAAATTATTATAAAACCCTCGGGCTGCGCCTACTTTGTCATTTTTTTCCATAAAACAAATTTGATTTCTAACATAATCTTTATTGAGCACAAGATCATCATCAACCCATAAAATATAATCACCTTCGGCATAGTCAAGCGCAATTTGTCTTGTAGCTGCAAGTCCTTTTCCTTTGCTAGAAGTGATTAATATTGGTATATCGGTCTTTTGCGCAAAATCAGAGATTAGCGATAAAGTGTCGTCGGTACTACCGTTATCGACAATTACCAACTTCATTAAGTTGTGAGGGTAATCTTGAATTGAAATGCTCTCAAAAGCTGTTTTTACAACTCTAGACCCATTCTTAACACATAAACCCAATGTAACTTTTTTCTCCAAATCGAATCACACTCAATTAACAAATCAGATGGTTCTATAGTTTTAATTCTTTTTTGGAGGACACCATATTTCGCTGTTACCATTCGAATAGATTAAATGGCTTTCTTTGAAAGCGGAAGATACTTCAGAGTAATTATATACAGCATCATCTGAAGGGACAAGACCATTAACAATATTTAAACCACTCAAATACACCAAGCTACCTTGATCTGGCTCCGTGGTATTGGTCAAATATAAAATTCGATTCCAATTTATTAAGCCCTGGCTGACTAATACATGTCGCCCTGCTATTGAATCAGAGTAAACGCGAGAAGAGGAAGAATTTAGAAATCTTGATAGCCAAATCGCACTGGAAACATCTTGGTCTTGAGTATAAGATTCGTAGAACTGTATCTGATACGAAGACTGGGACGATGTTTTAATTTTATAATAATCAAAAGTTGATGAATGAATTGCGCCATTTGTAACATAATTTACAAATCCTGTCTGAGAGAGGAAGTAAGCACCCAAGAGTATAGCGACAAGAAACATGGAAATTCGGCCATGATTGCTAAGAGATGAGAGATTATTTTTAAGGTTCTTACCTCTTCCCGTTAATATCGTTTGACCGAGTTTTATTAAGCTTAGAGCGCCAATAGGGATGCATATAGACAAGAATAAGAAAGTAATAGCGTAAAATCTTGTGAAATTTAAGGTCGCAGCAATTGAAGGAAAAAAATAGGAAACAATAAACATGACTGCAAAAAAAACACACACTAAATTGTACTTATCAGAAATACCGAGCTTTCTCGATAGCAATATAACGATAATAACGCCGACTGCTAATGAAAGTGTAACTAAACCAGTCACAACTAAATTAATCCAACTTGCCGTTGTGAAAACTTCTGGAAGACCATAAATAGAGCTAACATTACCAGCAGTCATAGATGCCAGTTGGAAGTTGGTCAATTGAGCAAAAGCCCGCCGAATCGTGTCTACAATCAAATTTAAGGTAGAATACGTAGTTGAACCGGCACTAAACATGTACCATAGAAATGTAATGCCGAAAATAGACAGAACAGTAGGAGCGTTGAATGTGTCATCGAATTTTGATTTAATACTTGAAATGATTACAACAAGCGTGATAAAAACTAAATAAATAATAGCAAGTGAATAGTGCGAAACTGCAATACAAGCACCAAAAACGATGAGCAAAAGTCTCTTTTCATTAATAGGCAATGCCTTATCAATCCAGATTAAAATAGAGAGAACTAAAAAAAATTCAGAGACAATCTGTCTGTTAACACTTATTAATTCTCCGAAAAACGCACTATAAGTAAAAACAAAAAAGAGTGCCGACAATAATCCTATGGAGGTACTACTCTCTCTTTTAAAAAGCTGGTAAAGGGCTATTGGCACTAAAGAAAAAATGAAAGAATATAAAATCTTAAAGAGAACCTCAGTTTTTATTGTCATCAAAACGGAATAAAAAGTTGGCAACAAAGTTACAGATAACATAGAGTTATAGCTAATGGCAGTCCAAGAATTTACTCCAGTATCAATAGGACCCCAATAACCCCTAATCTGGTTGATTCTGAAAACAAAAAACTCAAGATTCGCATCATCGCCTATAACGTATTTTGACATGAGTAAATTTAGTAATAGAATTGAAATCGATATAGAAAAAATTATAAACGGATAAAGTTTGATAGGAACAAGTTTGTTAGAAGTAAAACAGAGAATACATAAAAAGAAAATTATTATGCATAAAGTTATCATAATTAGAACATTAATGTATAATGCGCCAACAATACCAAGTATAGGAATGAGTGTTAAGACAAAAGCCAGAGGCAGGTGCCTTTTTACGTTAAAATCAATTGAAAAAGCAATATCTGATGAAAAATCACGGTAATAACCGATCACGGAAAAGATTAAAGTAAAAACTGAAATGACTACAGATAAAGGAAGAACGGATAAAGGTTTAGAAATACCGGCAAAAACATAAATCTCATTGACTAAAAGCCCGAGCAACATGGAAGCAAATATACTTAACCCTACAGAAAATAAAAAGAAATATATAAGACCGATTTCCTTTTTGATAAAAGTTTTTACAATGACAAAGCCAGGTACAAATGATAAATAGAAAAATACAAGAATATCCCGCAATAAAGGAACGTTCAGGAAAAGAACTAATAAAAATATAAATGTCAAGAAGACAGGTATAATAAACAGATTTTTTTTTCTCATTGAATCCAATCCATAATTAATTTAGCCAGGTTAGATGAATCCCAGGGACTATAATAAGTACACCCGAACAAATACACACGAACAAATTAACAACTGCCTAAGGTGTAATTGTTACAGTGCCGGATAAAGCATATACAAAATAGTCCGCATTCATCAAAAGTGTATAAGAGCCACTTGTTAATGTTACATTTACACCATTAACATTCAGCGAACCATCTAATGTTGTTGAACTAATTGTAATTTGTATTGATTTAGAGTATGTATAAGTTCCTCGTGAGCTGCTATCGTAGATATTATTAAAAATAAGCCTGTACGTAGAAGAAGTTAAGGGGTTTATGATTGTAGCAACACCATTATTGATCAAGGGATATGTACTATTAACGCTATTATTGTTAATTTTATTGTTATTGCATGAGCTTGAAACCAGAATTCCAGCCAACGCCTGAACAGAATTTCCTTGAATTAGACATGAGTAAGCGTTATCCAATGCAACACCTAAACTGTCAGGCGCAGAAACTGGCATAATAATTGTATTATTGCAAAAGGCAACGTTAGCTACGTTTGAAAGTGAGCATGCTCCACCCGCATTTGCATTGTTAAAAACCATCGTATTAAAGGAGATGATGTCGTTGTCTTCGTTTAATATGTATATTGCTAAACCAGTGTAGCCAGCGCCCCAGTTTACAATGTTGTTTTTAGTAATAACGTCACCAGAAGAAAGATAAGAGTGTATGCCGGTAATACAATTGGCAATATTATTGGAGACCACGAAGTTTGATCGCGTAGGTGAGCCTGTGCCGAGAATTATGCCAACTGAACAACCAGTTACTGTATTATTTTGGATTAGGTTATTCCCACCATCTTCAACAGCTATTCCATAGTGAGCGGAACCACCGCCACCTATAGTATTATTAACACCTAAAACGATATTGTTAGAGATTTCACAATTCCAACCATACGTTGCAATCCCAACATCACTACAATACCCAACCGTATTATTTATCGCGTAAGCCCCTATTGTATTATTATCTTCTCCCAAGTTTATATCATTCCAGCCGCTTCGAAGTATTGTACTGTTAATAATTCCATTGTTAGAATTATGACGCGCTAAACTGTCGTGGATATTAAACCCGAACATTCTCACATCAGTAATTTTAGCCCCAATAACAACCGAGTTATTGC
>Ga0101944_10003360_pt1 | contig 22626 bp, 21 predicted proteins | sample DewCreD2012metaG_FD_75245 | JGI IMG/M metagenome (GOLD analysis project Ga0101944, IMG submission 75245) | Hot spring sediment bacterial and archeal communities from British Columbia, Canada, to study Microbial Dark Matter (Phase II) - Dewar... ... | reverse complement strand
ATCAATGAGGAAGTTTGGATTAATATTGATGCGGATTTGATTTGGTAATATCGTTACGGATGAGGTGTGAGTTGATACCAGCCGATAGAAATTGGATTCTTATTATAGTATCATGGGGTAATTCCAATTTCTATCAGCGCGAGTGGAATTCAAAACATGTTGATGTGTATCAGGGAGTGTTTAGGCAATGTTAGTACAGATATCGAAATAGCTGACATTGTTAAACAATCGTATGATTCCAATTTATTGTCTCCAACAATATTATATTAATCAACATGTCGGGTATCCAATTTTTATCGCCAGTGATACATATTGGTCTTTTCGAAATCTGATTCGGGTTGATGACATCGATGTCAACTGAGATATCATCAACTAATATTAATTATTCCAATTCATTGGACCTGATATTAACTGAATTTTATCAGTACTGATATTCATCCAAATCTTCTAAGAGCAATGATATTAATTGGCATTATCAGTACTGATAGTTGTCCAAATCATCTTATTTGTGCTGATATCAATTGAGGTTTCATCGGATTTGATACGGATCGAAATTTTGTCGGGATTGGTAGATATCCAAACACGATTAGTGTTGATATCAAACCAATTAATATTCGGAACAATACGATTCCAAAAATATCGACAATGATGTTATTTCGAGTCTTATCAGTGTCGATATAAATTTTATCTTCATCAGAGGTGTTGATCTGGTTTCGAATGAATGTCGGATTAATTTAGTTGAACTGGCGCGAGAGTCGATCGAAATATCATTTGTATTCGTAGAAGTGTTAATCTGAAATTTCTTCATGTTGATACCGATTCATATTCCATCAATGTGAAGAAGTTTCAATTAAACCTCAACACGAATAGGAATTGGAGAAATATTCGAGTTGAAAAGATTTAGTTTGGAGTAACCTTGATGATATTTGGATACCTCTTGTTGGTAATGATATAGTGGATATCATTACCGAAAAGAGGTATCCAAATATTCTCGACGTGACTGGAATCTCCATATCATTTCTCTTGATGGGGTATTCAAATCTCATCAAGAGAAATGATATATATGGAGATATCTATTTCCATGAACGGAAGTTGGAGAAATATCGGTGATGATGTTAACATCGATATTTCTTTAGATTTCATTAATGTGAAACGGAAACTCATGGAGTGATGTTGTCATATCATGGGTTACATCTTGTTGGGAATGATGAATAATGAAGAGAAGATATATGCCAATCATCGAATATTAAAAGGAGACAATGCTAATTGCAAATTTATGTTTGTTGATGGAAAACTAATGGTATGAAGTTAATTTTTTGTTTCAGTTTCAGAAACTCCAGCCCATTTTTCTAAAATCTTCAAGAACTTTGAGGATTTTTCTTCGCTTGTCTTTTTTAGCTTTATTGTATATGGTTTTAAGTGAAATATAAGGAAAAGTGGACGGCGAGCTTATTAAACCGGAAATAATATTATCATCATCACGTTCTAATGCGAAGTCAATAATGTTTTCGAGACTCATTACGTTGTATTTAAGTAGCCAATCGATATGTTGTACGATATTGGTGGGGGAGAATAATAGAAAACGAATCAGTCTATTTGGGGATATGGGAAGTTGGTTGTATTTTTTGATATATAGAGACAGATAGACTAAAAGTGGAGTTGTATCCTGGCGCTGAAACTGTTCCAAAGTTAAGTTTGGAGAGAGATTCTCCTGTCGAGCTCGTTCTAGCCAGAAATAGGGGTTCCTACAGATACTGTACAAATTAATTTTGGATGTGAGACAAAAATTAAAAATATCTTCCACGGATAATTTTTGTATGATATACTGCTGAAGTTCTGGATGAAGTTCTTGGAAGGGGAACTTCTTCTCTTCTTCCTCTTCTTCCTCTTCTTCCCGAAGTGCTTCTTCAAGTTCTCTTTCGAATTCTTCTTCATCAAATTCTTCTTCTTCTACTTCTTCCTCTTCTTCTCGGGGTTCTTCTTCAAGTTCTCTTTCAAGTTCTTCTTCACCAAATTCGTCTTTCTCTTCATCTTCGTGTGCCCAACGAACCGTTTCTTCCCAATAAATAACATCTTCCTGAGGTTCTTCTTCCCAAAGTTCTTCTTCCTCTTCCTCTTCTTCCCAAAGTTCTTCTTCTTCCTCTTCTTCTTCTTTCCAAAGTTGTTCTCGTCTGCGTTTCATTTTATAATATACAAAATATTTTCGGAAGTGAAATTAGGATGAAGATTATCCAAGTTTCGTGGCTTCTGACGGAAATGGATCAAGAAGAACGTTTGAACAATTATAATTGGAGACATTCATCTTTCTGATTCATTCTTGAAAATTTGGAGAGGAGTTGAATTGTTTGGACGAAGAGACATTTGGAGTTCTAGAAGAAGCTGGAATGACTTTTAATTTGAGGAAAAGCTTTCCATTTGAGAAATCGGGATGAAAAGGATCGAGGGACATCGATAGTTTTTTGGGAAGGCGGAGCGATGTATTTCTTAAAATAGTCAAGGAGTTGTTGGGTGGACCACCGATTGTTTGGATTGACGTGAAGCATGCGAGTCAACAGGTATATGATTTCTTTTCCGCGATTGTCAGGAAGACGTCGAGGATAGGGAGTTTCCTCATTAATAATGACATCAACCTGATCTGAAGTGAGAGTTGAGAGATATTCAATAGTGCTATCGATGTCATCATCTGGAAAGGGGTAATAACCGAAGATGAGATCGAAGAGCGTGATTCCGAGACTCCAGATGTCACTCTGTTGAGCCTGTTTAACAGAGATAGGCTGTCTCGAGAAACGAATCCCTTCTGGAGAGAGGTATCGGATGTCTCCATAATAGAAACAAGAAGGTATTCCACGATTTGAATCACAGAGGAGACCGAGGTCACCGATCTTAAAGATTCGTCCGTGTCTTCTTGTTTTTCGAGTGAGGATATTGCCGGGTTTCAGGTCACGATGAGCAAAGCCATGAGAGTGGATGAAGTGAAGACCGGAAAGAAGATGAGAGAGAAGGGGAACAATTTCATCGTCATCCAAGGCGGCATCTTCCAAATCGGAGTCCATCAGTTCCGAGACCATAATTCCGAGAGGAGGAAGATCCATGTCTGGATAGGTAATAATAAAACTGTCATATAAACAGACAATGTAAGGTTGACAACTTGGTATTGACGATAGCAGATGATAGGCGGTAACTTCTTCACGAAAGTTGTCTCGACTTGAAGAAGAGAGAAGGGGGATAACTTTCATTGCAAAGGAGGACTCGGTTTGAGTCTGGGGATCTCGGTGCTTTACGCGATAGACACTTCCAAAGGCTCCAGAACCAAGATAGTTTTCAATGACATATGTATTTCCTGTTTGAGGGTTAGTAATGATGTGTCCAGGAACTAGAACTTTGTCTCGTAAAAACTGGACCAGATCTCCTGACATAATTTTAATTGTAAAAGCGAATTTTTTTTTCGACTTGTTCGAAACATCGTTTCTTATTTGGAAGCGATGTTTAATTTCTGACTCTTCTGACGTTGTTGAGAGGAGTCGATGACATTCTTAATTGAAGTCCTGTTTAAGATCTTTTCGAGATCGTTCGAGATGGGAAGAGAAGAAGATGATTTAAAGACGAAACGAGATAATCGAAAAGAAACCATGAGTGAAACATCGACAAGAGAACTTGAGGCTAAGAACATTCCGAATATGATTAGGTTTGCGGAGTCGAATCTGAAAAATTATCCCGATCGACCTGTTAAACTTTTCTTTGACTATCGTGAGAATCTTGATTCTGCTTACGAGATTCTTTCGAAGAATCCGAGATTTAAAGTGACACCGATTCTGGACCAATTTATTCTTGAGGTAGAACTTCGTCAATAAGTTGATAAAGAGGAGACCAAATATTAGAATATTAGCGAAATATTCTAATATTTTCTGGGATGAGATCAAGATACTTTATTCTATTCTGATTTGAAGGTTTTCCTTCAATCAAGACGGGAGTTCATGGAGGATCCGTTCAACGATTGAGAGGATGGGTCCGCCGACATTTTGAGATTTCAAGTTGGCATAAATTTTCTGGATATCGGTTCGAGAGATGAGATCGTGTTCAAGTCCTCTTGAGAGAAGAGTTTCCAGAACGGAAGGTTTACTTCTTGCAAGTTTGATGGGACGATCGAGAACCGAAGTAATATCGACTCCATGATTTATTAGGGATATGACAATATCTCGTGAGACGTCTTCCGGTACGTCAATGTAGTAAAGAGCATATTTTAAGAGCCATTTGATATTCATCGGATATAAGAGTTCCGAATCAATGAGATAAAAGACCGTGGAATAATTCTTGGAGACTAAGGCGGTTCTGATTACCTCATATATCATACAGGAGTTTAATTCATCTTTCTCCAATAAATAGTGTAATAAGTATTTGACAGCGGGGAGAAAGGGTTGACTGGCGGCAAAATAGAGAGACAGAATTATACTTCGTAGAGGAGCATAGCCATGACTTACGATATACTCGACAATATCTTGATATTGTTTTTCGATGGCGGTTTGGAGTGCGACTAACATCTCATCTACGTCAGAGAAATTATATTGTTTAAGGAGAGTTTCAACATGCTTTCGATCGCCTCGACTTATGGCGAAGAGGAGGCGTTGATAGGGACTTTCCAGGAATTCAAGATAGCGGAAGCGAGGATCTTCAAGTGTCGTCTGATAAAATTCTCGAGTTGGAATGCCAAAGTCATGTTCAGCTTTCTGGGACCAAAATGACCAGTCCGAGCAAACATTCGCTAGATAGGACGATGTTAAACACAGATCTTGAATATCATCATATGACAATTCCAAGAGAATCTTGACTAAATCAACATAGAGTAAGGACTCCAAATACGAAATGTCCATTTTTAAGATGTCCGAAATAAATTCTTTTTCCGACATCTTGCTATGTCGGAAAAAGAAAAGAAGAAAAGAAGAAAAGAAGAAAAAAGAATTTAACGACATCCACATCCGTTCTTACGTTTCTCAGAAGGTTCATATTGACCATCGAAAGCTCCATATTGACCATTGAAGCTGTTGAGATGGCTTTGATAAGAGTTTCGGTAAGGAGTACGAGGACGCCGATGATATGTGGGGGAAGGGGGAGTAAGTTTATAGCGATGACGAGGGCAGGAAGGAGAGCCATCATAGAGACCTTCATAACGTCCGCCATACCAACTGGTAGGAGTACGAAGAAGGGTTTCATATTGACTGCGATAGCCATCAGAGGAGAGATGAGAGGGACGAAAACGAGAGGGAGAGGAGAGATACCGGAGATGGGAAGGGGGAGAGTGAGACATATTTTAAGAGAGGAATATTAAAAATAATGGGAACACTTCATATGTTGGAGGAAAGAGAGAGGATTTAAAGTTTAAAGAAAGAAGAGGGATTAACGTTCCCAATAGGAGATTTTATTACCGGGGGCGGAGAGTTTATCGACATACCAAGCTTTAATCTTGATGTTATCGAAGGGATCTTCGAGTTTGATGCCGATGGCACTTGGGATCATGTTGGGGAGTTTTCCGGTGTAACTGACCGGACGACTGGAAAGATGTTCTGTGCCGATGAATGAATCGGAGCCTGCGATGATGTCAGAGACGAGGATACGACCGAAGAGGAGTTTTGAGCAGGAGTTGATAAAGCGGATTCCTCGAGATTCACCATTTCGAGAGACGATTGTTTTGGCGATGAGACGAGAGGAGATAATCTGAGAGCAGCGGGAGAAGTTGTAACCGGTACAGTCAGCGCCACGATATCCGATGCGTTCTTGGAGGTCATGAGAGGTTTGGTAAGGACCGCAGATGTCGGAACCGAGATTGCCCTCATTGACGAGGTTATCAACAACGAGTTTATGAAGAAGTCCTCGGGTGATACCATCAAGACGGAAGCCGAAATTGCCTTTATTCAGATGAAACATGGAGTCACTACTACACTTATATTGATACTTATCTTTGGACAGAATATCTGAAAGTTGACGAGAGGGGTTTTGAGCCCACTCGATAAGGTCAGACGAAAAGTTAAGTTTTCCAAAGACACCTTGAGGGACGGAAGGAAGAAGAGAGAGACGGACAGAACCGAGGGCGATTTGAAGATCCGAGAGGGCGTTGCCTTTATAGTGACCATGGGCATCCGTTACCTTTTCGATTTGAAAGACGGACTGAGTGGTATCGAATTGGACACCTTTACCATCAGGAAGAGAGAGACCCACAATTTCGTCAACTTTGCCTTTAACATTCGAGACACGAATGTTCTTGAGAAAGACATATTCGACGAATTTCCCGTTAAAGTTGTTGTTAATGAAGTCATTGATGGCGATGCCGGGGGGATGAATGAGAACTCCATAGATATTACCATCAATGAGGCCCTCCTTATTTTGAAAGAGGGGGTCGGTTGTTTTTCCGGTCTGCATGACCTCCGTAAACACCTGATTCATTTGCTGGACGAGACGATCTCTCTTAAGAGTCAGGTTTTGGATTTGTCCGGGAGTTAGAAGAGACTTATATTGAGACAGAATACGGTCGGTGAACTGGACGAGGAAGCGACCGGAACTGTAAGTGGCCATAACTGGAATATCTTGTCGATTCGGACCGATGTGGACATTTCGGATGACAATGTGATCGGAGCCGTTGAGAGCAATACCGGCGACTTCCCAGTCTCGAATAACTAAGTGTTCGATAAGAATCCAAGATGCATTATTACCATGGATACCATGATGACTCGAAAGACCAAGTGTTCCATTTTTGATCCAACACATAAGACCGGGAGAAATGGTCGGACCGAAGTCACCAGGTCCCTGTCCCGGAAGGAAGGGAGTGCTGGCCAAGTCGATACAGGCGAAGAAGCGTTGTTGGAGGGCGTGTTCTCGACTCTGTTGAAGAGTATGACCATTAAGATCGATACAGACGCCACGACACTCAACGGAGATAGCACAGAAGAAACCGAGAGAAAACGGCTTCTCTGCGTAATCTTTTTGATCGAGACGAGGCATGAAATCATTGTCGGGATTGGGAGAAAATATAATGTCTTCCTTTAAGATGTAATAACCAGGTTTACGAATACGATAGGTTCCCGTTCGAAAGTCATTCTGTGTGAGCTTGATAACTGGAAGATGAGAACAGAGGGAAACGATATCTTTTCGTATTTTCTTTTCAATGTCCTTTAATTCTGCAAGCATTCTTTTTTCTTTTATCTTAAAGGTGAAAAAAATAAGGAAGGGAAGGAAAAAACTCTTAAGAGATTTAAATTAAATAGTAAATCCCAACGAGAATTAAATGACAGATCGAGTCATCGAACGGGAAGTTAATGACCGACTGAGTGAATGGATGCTACGTCTTTATTCCGACAAACCTCATCTATACTATATTCCAAAGGAGCGCATAGATGAAGAACGGGAAAATATCCGACGAGAAGTTATCAAGAAATATGAGAGACGTTGTTCCAACTTTTGGATGGGAGTATCGAAGAGTGGAATACTTGCAATACTTGGAATACTGATCATTTCAACTCTTTGGGCAACATGGACATGGGAGTCCACTCCTTCATAAGAGATAAAAGATCATCTGAGTTCTGATATTGTCCAGAGTACAGTTTATTTGGATAATGAGACCGTAGGAAGATGATTTGAGCAAAACGTTCTCCAACCGGCAATTTCATATTCCAACTTGTGTTATTAGAAAGACAGACGGTCCATCGATTGATATAGCCAATGTCTCCCCAACCTCCTGACACCATACTGATTCCGGCTCGGCCGAGGGAGGAGCGAGGTATCAGCATGGTAGTGATGTCGCGTCGAGCTCCAATAAATTCTTCCGTCGAAACGAGAATAATACTGAAAGCCGGAAGAGAAATAAAACCTCCCTCGAAAGAGGCGTCACGAACATGTCCCCAGAAAGCGGAAACATCTGAGGAAGAGAAAGGATTGATGACGTTTTGAGATATGACAGGTTGGGCTTGATAATAATACTTTCCAAGACTCACGTCATAGGAACAGTTGCCAAGATTCTCTTCCTTAAAGGGATGGATGACGATATCACCTACATCTCTCGCAAATTTAATCTCATTGTCGGATAAGACGCCGGACATGACTTGACCGAAGAACAAGAAAAAGGAACTTCGATTCAGGTTCTCGGTTGGTTCTGTAGAACAGAATGAATCATTGTTAATTGGGATTCAATTAACAATGATTCAGCAATTGAGAAGCAAGTAAGACAGATTTAGAAGTTCTGATTCCAGATTTGGATAATCGAAATGATCTTGACGACAACATTGTCAAGAACACTTGAATCGGTACCGTCAGCGTTAGACTCTTCAAGAAGAGCTAAGAGAGCCGATTCTGGGATAACTGTGAGGATTTGACGACGATTGATCTTTGAGTCCGTAATTTCAGTGACACGCTTGATGAGTTGATTGATGAGGGATTTCTTTTTATTGTAGATGTCTTCGACAAGAGGAGAGGCAACATCTCGCAGTTGGACTGAAATCCAATTGTTTCGAATCTCGGGATAGAGCTGATAGAAGGGTCGTTTTATTATTGGAGGACTCCAAATTGATCGGGGACTTGTCATAACCTTTTTCCAGATCCACATGGGACGGGCAATATTCGATTCTCCAATGAGACCGACAACACCTTCAAATGAAGACCAGGGGAGAAGTTGTTCAATAAATAAGTTCATCGGTTCACATAAGTGAGTTTGGTAGGTATCTCCAATGTGAATGGCAAGATATCCTCCATCTTTGAGACCTCTCCAGGCTTTTTCGAGTGAGGAGAAGAGAAACTTTACGAGCCACTCCATAAATGTTGGATATCGAATAATCGACTGCGTCGGCTCTGACGAGTATTCTTCAAGATTATAAAAGGGAGGTGAGGACAGAACCAGATCAAACTTTCCTTCTGGAATATCCGCATCTTCAAAGGGAAGATATATGACTTTGTGACGATCTGGTGAACCAAACTTCTTAATCATGAGATCGTGTCCTCTTTGAAGTTCTCCATTTGGATCAAAGCCGAGATAGTCAAAGTCGAGTGACATTGCCGTCAAAAGACGATCTCCCCATCCAGCTGAAATATCCAGAATTGATAGTCTGTCATGAGATCCCGAACTCATCGACGGATACATGAGATAAATAAGACTCTTCGCCCAAGTCGGACGAAACTGTTTCGACTCTTTTACCTCCGTATTCAGAAGTTCTCGAAGAACTCGAGACGTGATAATCGGATAGCGAAGTGCCTTCGTCGCAATCTTTTGTGCCACGGAACGAGTATACCACGCGTCATAGGGACTAATCATTTGTTGATAATTTCGATGGACCGTTGACAGACGAATATCCTCCACAAACAAATCTGACAAAATGTCAATCGTATCATAGTCATGTCGAGAACTTACGACCACAATCGGATTTCCTCGAAATAAGGGCGGAAGAAATAGCTTATATTTCGGATAATAGGCGTGAAGCCGATATTTAAACTGTTGAATCTTTGGCTGATACTCCTTTAGACGGAAAAAAAAATCTTCAGGTGGCTCTGAATATAACCTTCGATATGGAAACGGAATTCTCGATGAGACAATCTCTTCAGTGAGCCACTCAATCGCCTTCTTCTCGTCTCCACACTTCGTAATCAGATTTTTCGTATGAATTGGATCCATATTTCTTTCTTCTGATTTCTTTCCTATTTGGTCTTAAATTTCGAGATTTCTCTGTTATCAAATTTCTTTTTATTTTCTTTCTTCTCTCTGGAAAAATAAAGAATATCAAACGATAAACGAGAGAACATATTTCTAACTTCGTTTATCGTTTGATATTCTCATTGTCATTCTCATTCTCATTCTCATTCTCATGGGAAGGGGAAGGGGAATTCTGGAAACTGGAGAGGATATCCGCTGTTTTTTAAACTCGCTTTTCGAACGGAAGACGGGAAATCAGTTAAAGGAAGAGAGTTAGCTTTATTTTTCTGTCAGTCTAATTCGGGTATGGGGATAATCTTTCGACAGGGAGGAAAAGAGATGTTGAGAAATCGGTTCACGATCTGACACCGCCTTTCCAATAATATAGATGAGAAGAAGGATGGGTGTTAGGAACATAATGAGGGCGTAGATACCGGTGGCAAGAGTTCCATTGGTAAAGAGCGTGGGAATAGTAGTAATAGGAGCGAGTAAACCGAGAATAAGAGAGCCAATTAAGATGGCAAGAATGAGAGCGGACCAGACTCGAATCTGATAACGTCGGGCGATGAAAAAGACGACAATAACAGTAATTAACCAAATTAGAAGTGAGATAAAGAGTTCCATTTGACGGTCTTTTCTATTAACGTATGAAAAGATTTTCTTTCTTTGTTCTTTAAAAAACTTTCTTTTCTTTGTTAAATTGGAAAAAGGAGACACTGTTTTCGAGAGAAATGTTATCTGAAGAGCTATAAAGACATCTCTCTTCTTTCTGAAAAGAGAGATGTCATTTCCGGGTTGTACGTATGTTCTGACTCAACGAGGACCCCTCCAGATTTCCGATGTCACCGGAGAAGACTGTGTTCTTACGGGTGAGGGGACATATTGTCCAGTTCTTGGAGTGAAACGAGAGAGAGGGACCAAACGAACTCTTTATTCGGTTGATGTGAGTTACACTCCTCTTCTTGTTACACATGGAGAGCAGAAGTTTCTCGCGATAAGTTCTCAAGACAAGGACGAACCAACATGGGTGGCAGCTAAGCATCTGACAACGGACTCCTATCTTGGTATTCCGAATCGAGAGGAGGGGATTTATGCGACGAATGGAGTGATACGGGAAGCGATTAACTCTCTCTTAACTTCACCATATGAGGAACTTGGACGTTTTTCTCTTTTCCAGTGGAATCGCGAGTCTCTTGGTAAACTTATCACCAATCTGCCGAATCAACCCCTTTCGGGAGAGAGTGGACGTTACTTATATTATAGTCTTCGAGGTGTCGGACTCATTGACTTGAACGGAAATGGACAGAGAATACGTCCATCTTCCTCGGAGATTCGAATCGCGTCCGGACGGATTTTTCTCAAAGTCAAGGCTATTTCTCCTCTTGTCTTTAATGATCCGCTTTTCTCGCTTCTTCTGAATGAGAATTCGTCCTACTCCGTTGAAGGAGTTATCGTCAAAGCTTAGAGAAAGGTTAGTTGGATTCTTTATTCAGATAGAGGAAGATCTGATCATAGATGCCCCACCAGCGAGGTATCTTTACTTCTTGAAAAAGTGTTAACTGGTTTAAGAGATCCCTCGATATCTCTCCTGTACATCCACCGCTGGCTTCCCCAATATATATAAACTTCTTAAGATTCCGGGAGAGAGCCAACTGGAGAGCATCATTGGCATAAGTTGTTGCGTAGTCAGGCCAACATGTCATCAGACATCCTTCGATTGGAAAGTACTTTTCGACGGCCTGTGTCGCTTCAGCTGGGAGAACTGACGTGAAGGAATTTCCCCTAAGAACTACGTCTGTTGCTGTAATCTGGACTCCTTGTAACTCGAGGAGATGGCTCCAGAGACCTTTTCCGGCGTTAATTTCTAAAACGGGAGTGGGACTTCTCTTATCATTTCCAAGACATAAGAATCGAGTAATTTCCTCAATTGCTGAGGGAGAAGGAACTGCCCATGAGAAGTGACGAATGAAAAGTTGTCGTTTCCGATATTCTTTAAAGAGCTCAATATCAAAGAGTTCCGAAGTTTCGAATCGAATGTCCCAACTTTCCGACATTGGATGAGGTCCAAACTTCCGAATGAGAGACCAGAGAGAGTCGGATGACTTATTCGAAAGGTAATTAAGAATGTGTCTTACCATCTCTTGTTCGATTGAATCCATCTTTCGAGCTTTCAATTAACTTCGGAATAAATTCTTGACTTCTTCTGTCTGTAACAAACTTGGAACTCCATTCAATAAAGGTGGTCTTCGATAAGATTCCCTTTATTGGTCTTAAACTTTATTTAAGAAGACGGAAAGACAGATGATAGACGCGTTCTCCGGCTAGACCCAAAAGTCCCCACAAAGGGGCATAGGTTAGATTAGCATAACCGGAAAGGGAGCCGACTCTGTTTCCATAGTCCCAGGGACAAACTCCAATTATCTTTTTCAGGATAAATCCGGCCACATATTCAATAAGAAGGAAGGAGACAGCATATTTAAACATGCGATAGATAGTTGAAGCCTTTGGGTTTGACAAGTAGAGAGGTTCAAAGACGTAGAGAGAGCCGAAGTAGTAGAGAGGAGCGACCCAGAGTTGACTCTCTCCAGTACAAGTTGGAAAGTTTCGAAGACCGGTAAAGAGTAACTCCGCGTTAAGACCAAGCGAGGTGTAGATCAGACCCCGTAAGTGTTTCGATGACATTTTAATTTGAGAGTATTTACTCTCAGATTAAAAGAGACAAATTTTCGGAATCAAATTGCAGAGTCATTCCGAGGAAGATAATGATTTTTCATTGTGTTCCAGATATCATCTTCCAGCTTCTGGAGAGTTTCTTTCTTTAAAGAAAGGTTTTCCCACTTATCCCATTCCTGTCGGTAGGGGAGATTATAGTCGGAAAGAGGTAGATCAAGAAGGACAGCGGAACATACAAGATAGAGAAATTTGTCAACGGGAGAGGTGTAGCACTTCGACCGAAAACTGTGTCTCACGAATCTTCGAAGCCAGAAGAATGGGATACCCAACTTCCGACATCGAGAGGACAAAATCGAAGAATACGTTAAAATATCAAGGAAGTAAGGATCAACATACGGTTGAATTGAAGTTGAGATAATGGGAGCCTCTTGGGAAAAAATGTTTTCATAAGTTAACTTGAGACTCTTTTCCGAAAGAGAGAGAGAGCATCGGTAATTTAAATCAAGTCCATATTTAACATTCAGAGGAATCGGGATCGAACGGTAGCCCATAAAAGAGAAATAGTCCGAATCCAAACAAGAGAAAAGATGAGGAAATGAGTTTTTAAGAGAGTGGAAGTGAGAGTTTGAGATATAGACACGGGAATAGAAGATTTCGGGAGTTTCATAAAAGAGCGCGAAGCGATCGACCTGAGAGGAGAAGTAAGATTGAATTTCAGTCATCTTGGGAGGAGTTGATAAGACAAATTGGATAAACTTGGAGCGAACGATGTTTCGAGTCGTGGAACAGAGTTGCTGACTTAACTTAATGAGAGACTCATCGAAGGTGAAGATGATATAGATAAGTTCTCCAGGAAGATCTAAGAGTTCCATTATAGATAAATTCTCAATAATAAAATAGTGAGGTCTTTCGAGAATCAAAACTTTTTCGTCGGAAAAAGTTTTGAGAAAGAGAATGAAGATGTTCTGTCGAGAGTTAGAGTTCACACTTATCTCCGGTACAAGCGAGTTCACGTTTGACGTCAGTTCGATCTTCATATTCATAGTAGATGAGTTTGGAGAAGTCGATCCGAGGCAAGGAATTTACCATCTGTTCATAGCGTTCTGAAGAAATTTCTTCATAGGGAGCCATTTGATAAACATGTTCGGAGTAGGGGAGAAAACTCAGACCACTGGCATAGTTCCAGTTTTTCCAGATCCAGTTGCCGACTTCCAACCACTCATGAGGTTTGACGTAGATGGTGACAGAAGGATTATGTTCGACATAGTACTTCTTGACTTTCTTCCAATACTTAAGTTGGTCGAGAGCGGTCACATCTTTGACACAGATAGCATTATCTGGGGCCTTTTGAGGAAACTCAAGAACAAAGGTTGTTGCATTTTCTTCATTCTGACCAACTTCTGGATAGCATGGGTAGCCCTGATCTCGCATGAGTCGAAGAAGAGGATCCGTCGCGGAGATGCGGATTCTCCGAATGTAATAGGGAGCAAATCTTGGATGGACCCCACTTGAGGCGTCCGTCATTTGAGAGACCGTGCCGGAGGGTTTTACTAGAGTGATGGCCGTGGAGACGTTGATCCCAAATCTTTTCGCATACTCCTCATTTGTCGAGAGTGCGACTTGTTTGAGAGTTGAAAGAGTCTTTCTTTTTCTCACGACGGGACAGTCCCACTGTCCCGTCAAACTTACTCCCAGAAGACGTTCTTGTTCCTGATGTTGGGCCCACTCCGGTGAGATATAGTTAAACTTTGTCAAAGTTGACTGATAGGTTCCAAGAAGAGTTGCAATCCGAACCTTTCTTATCAGCGAGTCGAGATTATCGTGTGGACGACAGACAACCTCTGACAGATTGCAAAACTGCTTCGACTGAAGGACGACCTCATTACAGTTATGAAGACGGATACCATTTCCACAGAATTCGGAAACCTGGTCGACTGTGACATCATAGACATCTTCTCTTCCCGAGGGTTCGATTGAGAGCACCTCATCAACAAAAGGCTCTGGAGACAGATCTTTAAGTTCGGAAGTGTCTTCTCCAAGAAAGTCGAGAAGGACTTTGGCGTTGTCTCCAGTGACGGTCAGACAATCTCCCGTCACCGTCGAAATGACACCAAGACGAGCCAACATTCTCTGAATAATGAAAAGCTGATTGGCCGGTCGCGAAAGTGAAAGTCCCTCTTCGAAGAGTCGAGAGAGGAGTCCTCGATAGAACTCTGATGATGTCCGCTCCGGATCAACTCGAAAGATGTTGTCAAAGAAGATGTCTCCCATTCGATAGCTTTCCTCAAATGTGCCGATCCCATTCCATGAAACACACTTTCGATGATTTGAAAGGACGACGAGGTCACCTGGAGACAGATCCTTGATCTGACGCCACTCCTCATTTCCAAAGATGTTCTTAACACAGACGGGATGATTTTCGGTCAAACGAACGGAAAATCCACGTTTGAGACGCAGCGTAAAGACCTCCTTATATCCCGTGAAAAAGAAGCCGGAACTCTTTGTGAGAACGGGCTGACCATTGACAAGAAGTAGAGTCGGAACTCCAATGAGATCAGAAACTTGTTGGGGTCCGGTAACTGTGTGAACCCAGGTATCCGCGGTAACACATGGATTTCCTCCAAATTCCGTATAGCCAGACAAAATCTTCTTTCGTCTTTCTGGAAGTGTCGCCAAAATGGCCTGCCGATTAAAAATGCCTCGTTCCCCGGTTCCAGACTTGGCAAGAGCCAGCCACTCCTCCATAAATTCAATCGCTGGCGGCTTGCTGTTGTAAACGGCACTGTTATTTGCCATCGCTCGATGAGGATGCGTTTTCCAGAAGGCACCCTTCTTTGCATCTCTCAGGTCGTTGTCATGGTAGTCCGAGAGAGAAATCATCGCACTGTTATGAACAAGAACTCCTTCACAGACGAAACAGTGGTTCTCCTCAACCTCCAAGTCATATGTCTCCACCGGTTCCCCAAGCGAAAGAATCCTCGAAATGAAAATGGGACTCAATACATATTCTCTTTCTCTCTCTTCAGGATAGACGAGAACATCTTCCGTTGTCAGAGTTCTCGCCTCCTTCCAAAGAAAACCGGAACCGAACAGTACTGCCACTCGATGGTTGGGTGTACAGTCCAGATCTCCATGAGAATGCTCAATTCGAAGAACAAACTGACGTCCCGACTCCCAGCGTCGAATCACTCGTTTCCAACCGGAAAACGTCAGAACTTGATCTCCCGGCAAAACCTCTTCCACGGGCTTCTCCCGAGTCTGAAAAAGAGTGTCAGAGTCTTTCACGAGAACTCGAGATCCCTTGGCAAGACATCGTCTCACTCCTCCAGAAACGACAACTTCTCCAATTTTACAGATGAGATCATGAACATCAATCGGACGCAGCTTTTGCCCCTGCCGACTGAGAATGAGACTTCGTGAAAACTCCATCAGCTCCTGAAGAACCCGTGGACCAGACGATCGTCCTCCCATGGTATACAGTTTGACTCCAGCCGGACGAACCTTACTGTAGTCGAGAGAACAGTCCTCTCCCGCAAACCAAGACTTCAGGCCAAAGAGAAAGGCATCACACCACCCCTCTGCCGAGTCCGCCACAACATGATGTCGCAGCACCGGCGGATTTTTCTGTGGCGAAACCACGGGAAGACATTCAACATTCTTTGACTCCACACTCCACCCAACACCCGTACCTCTCATACTTATATACATGATCTCAGCCAGATCCTCAAGAGATCGGGGAGCAGTGTAGGCACAGTTGTACGCACAGACATTACATCTGTCAACAGCGGGCCCAGAAAACTGAAGAAGTCTCATGGAAGGCATGACCTCCTGGTTCAAGATGGCTTGACGAACTTCCTCATACTCACTTGGAGTCAGCTTATTTAAAAGCTGTTTCTTCATGTAATTCATATATCGGTCAACCGTCTCAATCCACACCTCTCGTCTCTTCAACGTCTCGATCCAACGTGAATACGTCCGATAATAAACAAACTCTCTCATCGTATCCCGATTAAAATAGGCCGCACTCTCCTTAACGAGAAGAGAGACTTTATCTCCTGACACCTTCTGTCGTATCTGGGCCCGTTCCGCTCGATATAAGATGTAGCGTCGAGCGGTATCAAAGAACTGATGTTTCATCAAGGCCTCCTCAACATAATTTTGTACTTGCTCCACCGTTGCCGTATTTCGTCCCTCTGAATTCAGTCTCTCAATCACGGACATCGAAATTAACTCACTATCTCTCTCAATATCACAACTCTCCTTACTCGCCTGAAACGCCCTCATAACCGCCGACCGAATCTTATTCTTCGAAAACGGAACGGAATCCCCATTTCTCTTGATAATGGTCTTCATGTATCGATTTTGACGCGTTTGATCTCCAAATCTCAAACGAAAAAAATCGCATCAATTTCCCCATTCCGAGAATCTGCCGTCTCATCCAATACTTTCATCTGTCTTCATCTTCTCTCCTTTCCCCGTCAACGTCTCTCACACCGTCAAAGAAAGTCAAAAAAAAAGACATCGACCTCGATCCCGCTCGAGATCGAGGTCGAAGAACGGGATAATCGACAACTCCGGAAAAAAGACTACCTCTTTCAAAGATAAGAAGTATTTCTTCGAAAAGAAAGATATGACATTCGAAAGAAGAGTTTTTTCGAAAGAAAAAATGGGACAAACAGGTTCAAAGCTTTCTCAACACGAACAAAGAAAAGAAATTTTCTCCTATATCGAGAGATTGCCCTTTGATCTCTCATATCAACTTCTTCTTCGGTTAGATCCTCGAAATATTCAAGAGGTGTGCGAGAGAATTCCGACGCTTTCGTCCTTGACTGTCAGTAAAAAATTCTGGAAGAGTTTAACCGAGGTATACCAAAACCTTCATTCGAACGGTATGTGGAACTGGTCTCCTATTATACGGACACCTATCTCCCAGGTACGGAAAAGTATATTCCTCCAGTTCTCTGTCTTTTAAGAGCAGCCCAACAGAACGATAAGAGCGCCGTCAAGTTATTTTCCCGGACAAAAGAAAATCGGACATATCAGAGGGACATTGATCGACTTTTGTTTAAAATTTTTTCTCAAGGAAACTGGAAGATTATTAAGAAATTACCATCGTGGTGTTTGAAAAATCGGATCTGTTTTCGAGCCCTGGCGGAAAACAATCATCAGACGCTTCTTCAACACTATCTGCCTCGAGACATTGACTCAAATCTCGACTTATATCTGACTGTCATCACAGGTGCTCTGTCAAGAGGACATTATGAACTCGCTCAAACCTATATCCGGAAACTTCTGTCTCGAACTCAGAAAGAGGTACAGAATAAAGTTTTGACGGAACTTGTCTCTGTCGCGGCCCAAATTGGAGATCTGGAGCTCTTTCGAAACTTTCATTCTCAGGAAGTAACACTCAGTATTCTCACCGCAGCTGGACGAAGTGGAAATCCTCACCTCATAAAATATGTTAAAGATATCGCGAGAAAAGAGATCGACTCGGACAAGGCACTTTTTCTCGGATTTGTCCAAGGAGGTTTCTTTCATTCCGCCCTCGACATATTCGAAAAGGGATATCTTCCTTCTTGTCATGACGTGAAGAGAATCTTTAACTTTGCTCTTCTCGAGGAACGACCCGATATCGCTCGATTCTTGTTTTCGACGTTCTTTCCAAAGCTTCCGACATCAAGTTCCCGTCGAGTGTCTTACGATGCTCTCTTATTTAATGCCGCGAGATCTGATAATCCAGAAATGGTTGAAATCGCAATCTCTCTGGGAGCCAGGAATTTCGGATCAGCCCTTCTTAAAGCGGTTGATAGTTCCTCTTATAAAGCTGCCCGTTATATCTATCTTCAGTATGGTTCTAAGATTCGAGATTCTCTGCCGCAGAATCTTTCTCTCGACTGGGAACGTCACTCTGCCTTTCTGAGACAACTTCTAACTGACACCGACTTTATTGCCATGAGAGACTTATTCGAGTATCATTCTCATGCAGCCCCGCCTCTACCTCTGTCTGTCTTTCTATATTTTCACTTGACATATGTGGTTTCCAGATCTAACGTCATCGAAAAAGACAGAAATATCATAAGTTTAAATCTCAAGAAACAAGTCATGTGTTTCTTGAGACTTCTCACATGTTCTGACTTTCTAAACGGAAGAAGAGAGAGGTCGCTTTCGGGTGATGATAAGTTCAAGACAGGGACCGAAGCGACTCTCTTTTCTTCGGAGAGAGAAAGAACAGGAGGAAACAAGATGAGGAAGAATTTCTTGAACACAATGCATGAATTGAGAAAAATTATACGAAAAGTGTCGGAAGAGGTTCCAATGAGGATCCAAGAAGAAGGAGTGGAATTGGTTTTTTTCATATCTTTCTCCCGCTTTTCTCAGAAACGACTTAAATGCAAACAGTTCATTCTCCATTCTTAATATTCGTCAATGAATTTCTTCTTCTTTATTCATCGAAGAAATTCAATTTCGACTTAAGTGCGGAGAGAGATCGACATCTTAATTCCTAAGGACTTGAGGGCATATTGAATAACTTCAGAGGGATAGTTTTCCTTGAGAAGAAAGTAGTTTTCTTCATGCAGATCCGGAAAGATAAGTTGGACGATATATTCTGGGTTTCGATTTTGGAGGGGATTGGAATTTCTTTTAACATTCTCAACCCAGGTTTGGGCGAGTTCATTACACGTTTCATAGGTATACAAGGAGTAAAAGAGCCATCTCTTTTTAAGTTTGAGAGTATTCGAGACGATTTTAAGTTCACGGATAGAGTTTTCATATTTCGTCATGGCTTCTTTCGCTTCCTCTTCGAGGTTCTTCTTATGAAGGGCGAGTTGTTCGATGTCGGGATCGGTGAGAAGAGTATTTTTATCTGACATTTTAGAGGAGAGGAGGTGTCTTTTGGGAGATTTCATCTAGTCTTTATGAAGAGTTTGACCAATTGTGACTGTCTGAACGTCACTGGTGCTTCCAATGTTATCGGAAGGTTTGGTTAGATTGGGAGCGGAGTTGTTGGAAGACATGAGATCGATGATATCAGCTTTATCTGGAGTGTCATCAATCGATGTTTCAGATGTTTCATCTGCCATGTCAGAGGTTTCGAGCATCTGAAGCATACGCTTAATGTTTTCTCGACACTCGGAACAGGATGGATTAAGTTTCCGATAATAATGAGAGTGATGGTGATTTTCGAGGGGATGGCTACGTGTCATCAAGTTTAACTTCGTGTCATGTCTTCCTATCTTTGATGTTGTATCGATGGTAGTCTGCATTTGCATAAGCTTCTTCAGTCGAAGAGCTTTGTCAACTTGAGACGACTCTGACTGAGATTCTTGCGTCATCTCTTCCTCCATTCGAGAAGTCGGTGATCTCTCTTCACGAGGAAATCTCGACCGATTGTTCTTTTCTTCCTCTTCAGAGTCGGAATCACTCTCATTTGGAATCTCAACTCGATATAAGTTAAGTGTTGATACGGTCGAGTTATGTCCAGATCCTCCAACGATGAGCCATCTTCCATTTCGACTGAACTCGACAAGAGGATAGCTGGCTGGTGCCACAAAAGGATCACTCGCTGGCTTCGTTTCAATAACCTTTCGTGGATAAAAGCTTTTAGTTACAGTGTCATTGGTTGTGGTCCGCTGAAATATCTGATATCGAACCAGTTCATACGCCATAAAAATATAGGGTGACACATTAAGACCCTCCGAGGAACCCGATCTCATTGTCAAAACAATATATTTTCGATCTGGATAGAAGGCCACGTCATAAAGAAAGGAGTCAAAGTGCTTTGACAGAACAACATCAAGAGAGTGACCATTAAACTCATAAAGGCGGAAGTTATTATTATCTCGAGGTAAAAAGGTGCGACTGACCTCCGTTTGAGTAAAGACCGACGTCTCTCCGGGAGACACAACAAGAGGTGTCGTCACACTCAGAAGAGTTCGAGACCGCTGTCGAGTGAGAAATGGAACCACATGAGCAAGATGAGGTGTCGGTGTTTCATCCACCAAAATCAGACTCCTTTTGTGAAGTCGATAAACCTGAACAACTGCCGGAGGTTTGGCAATCAGTTGAGACGAGGAGTTAAGAATTCCTCTCGACATTCCAAAAGCTATATAAACGTTCCGTTTGCGTTGTTGTTCATTGAGAGGCTGCCAGAGTGTAAAACAACTCGCTCCTAAGGTAAAACCTTGAAAAGTTAATGTCGTCAAATTTGACAGAGTCGAACCGTCAAGAACTCGAAGAATCGTCTTGACACCTCGAGCATCCGACACATTGTTAACATAGCTAATGACAACAATTCGAGAATCCTGACTAAACCCATATTTGGACACATTTAGAGATTTCGTCTCAACGGCATATCCTGGAAGATCTCGTGTTGCCACAATTTGGAAATCAGCATCATAGAGCCGAACCTGTCCCAAGGAAATTCCATCGTCAACAAGAAGAAGAAAACGATCAAACAAGGGCCCAGCCACACCCGATAAAACATTTGGAAATGAGGGATCTGTCGAGATCGAACTTACGGACTCAAGTCGTCCATCGATATTCTCATAGAGTTCAGCCGCCACACTCCCCATTATCCCAAAAGCAGGTCCCTGAACATGTGTCGCATAAATCCTTAATCCATCATTCGAAATAGAGATTTGGCTCTCTCGATACCCCGTCGGATTCATCGCATCCGTCAGCTCAAAGTTAAACATCGTTCTCTTTTAATATCCCCATGTTGTCTCTTTAGACTTCCCCTCGTTGACACTAAAAAAAAAAAGATATTCTCATTCTCATTCTCATTCTCATTCTCATGTTTCGATCTCTCTTTCAGTCTCAAAAGTCAAGTTTCGAAAGACATTCGTTAATTCTCTCTATTCGCTCTCGAATAAATTAAAAAAATTAAAAGAATTAAAAGAAGAATAACTTTCTGTCCATGTTACATAACCTCTTTCAGTCTCTCCTTTACTCATCGAGGTATCATTCCATATTAACCGGACAGTCGAGAAAGATACGAGATATAAACTCAGACTTCGATGCTAAAATTCATCCTTATGTTCTCTCCTTTAATAACAAACATGTCTGATAATAAATATCTCGAGAGTGATATCACTTACTTATATAATCTGTAAATAACATCACTCTCGAGATATTATATATATTTGAGGCACGCCAATGAAATTAAATCTGTTAAGAAAAACTCTGACGTTCCAGTTTATCCAATATCAGAGTTAAATCGATCTCGATTGAAAGATATATATATTAAAAGTTCATCTTCCCAATATACTTCTCTTCAGATCTCAAATCACGGAAGAAGAGTTATATCAGAGTTAACTCATTTTCAGATGATTCCAGATGACTTTGATTTAAATCTTTTCATTAACCCACATATACCTCAATATTAAAGTTATTCCCCCTCGATCGATCCGATTTCGAATCAGAAAAGAAATTAAACACACTCATCTCCACATTCTCTTCCATTTGTATAATTTAACATCAATATCAATGTTGATCTCCAGTATCAACATTGATCAGAATGTGTGAAAAAGTAATGTTAAATGTAAAGATGTTCAGTTCAGAGATCACCTCCAATCATCTCGCAATCGAAAGATATCATAACCATCCAAACATCTCGAATAACGAAGATCACCTCCAATCATCCAAAGATCGCGAATAACGGAGATCACCTCCAATCATCCAAAGATCGCGAATAACGGAGATCACCTCCAATCATCCAACGATCTTCAATAACGGAGATCACCTCCAATTATCCAAAGATCTTCAATAACGGAGATCACCTATAACCATCCAAAGGTCTTCAATAACGGAGATCACCTCCAATCATCCAAAGGTCTTCAATAACGGAGATCACCTATAATCATCCAGAGGTTTCAAATAACGGAGATCACCTATAATCATCCAAAGATCTTCAATAACGGAGATCACCTCCAATCATCCAAAGATCTCCAATAACGGAGATCACCTATAATCATCCAAAGGTCTCAAATAACGGAGATCACCTCCAATTATCCAAACATCGCGAATAACGGAGATCACCTCCAATTATCCAAAGATCTCCAATAACGGAGATCACCTCCAATCATCCAAAGGTCTTCAATAACGGAGATCACCTCCAATCATCCAAAGGTCTTCAATAACGGAGATCACCTATAATCATCCAAAGGTCTTCAATAACGGAGATCACCTCCAATCATCCAAAGGTCTTCAATAACGGAGATCACCTATAATCATCCAAAGGTCTCAAATAACGGAGATCACCTCCAATTATCCAAAGGTCGCGAATAACG
>Ga0101944_10003359_pt1 | contig 22631 bp, 14 predicted proteins | sample DewCreD2012metaG_FD_75245 | JGI IMG/M metagenome (GOLD analysis project Ga0101944, IMG submission 75245) | Hot spring sediment bacterial and archeal communities from British Columbia, Canada, to study Microbial Dark Matter (Phase II) - Dewar... ... | reverse complement strand
GTAGTAGTCGCCGCCCAGTTGACGAGCCGGCTCATAAAACGCGAAGAATTGGTAGCCGTCGATCAATGGGGCGTCGGCGGGCAACAATCCCCGCTGCACCTCGTGGGCGACGGCCAACTCGCGGGCCAGCGCTTGTTCGCGAAGCACCGCCTCGTGCAGTTCGGCGTTCTCGACGGCAAAGGCGGCCTGTACGGCCACTGCGGCCAAAACGTCGAGATCTTCCCGAGTGAAACGGTTCCGCTGGTCGAGCGTGTCGATTTGGATCACGCCCAACACTCGGCCGTCGCTGCCCACCAACGGCGCACACATCATCGACCGAATCTGGAAATCGACGATGCTGTCGGACATAAGAAATCGCGAGTCCGTCGCGGCATCGGCGGAAAGAACGGCCTCGCGGCTGTTCATCACCGTGTTGACGATCGTGCGGCTGATCCGGATCGTTTCGGCGTGGCAGGCCTTGCGGCACCGAACCGCCATCGGCACAAGCCGACCGGTGCGGTGATCGCGAATGACCACGAATCCGCGGTCCGCCCGAACGAAGATGCGAAACAGTCCTTCGAGGATGCGGGCCAAGACTTCGCGCAAATCGAGCGTCTTGCCCAGCCCTTTGGTGATCTCGAGCAAAGCTTTGAGTTTCGCCTCGCTATTGACCTGCCAAACCAAGCTTTGCGGGCCGCTGCTCAGTTCGACGCGCGAGACGATCTTCGAATCGACGGCCGACTGCTCGTCATCCACCATCGATGTCGCCGTTCCCGGGTCGGCCGGCAGGCTCTCGGAATCATCCGGCTCCCTTTCCCTCGCGCGGAAAACCAGGGTTGTTTCGCAAATCGTCACTTGGTCGCCGTCGTGAAGCACACGGGGGCGCAGCAACAATTCCCCGTTCACGTAGGTGCCGTTGCGGCTTTGCAAGTCTTCAACCAGATAGGAACCGTTGCGATGAGAGATCTTTGCATGTTGACGCGACACGGACGGCGAGTTCAAGAAGACCGCGCAGTCCGGGTTGCGGCCCACGATAATCTCATCGGCCGAAAGAGGAAAGATCCGCCCCGGCTCGGTGCCCGTCAGCACTTGCAAATCAGCCATAGACCGTATCCGAACCAAAGAGAAAGCGGCGCCGGACCCGCTGCCCCGCATCGTTTGCGCGTGCGGCCGGCCGCTTATTGATATTCGCAAAACCTAGTGACGCAAGTGCGCGCCTAACCTTGCGCGCAAAACGCGGCGCCCTGTTTGGCGAAGACCAATAGTCGTTTCACGGTTGCGCTGGGCCGCACGGGATCGCAGTGTTCAGATCACGTCTTGCGATCCCGGCGATCACGTCCACGTTGCGATCGCGCCGGCCGCGCACGCCTGATTGTAGTTCATCGCAAGCCCGCCGGAAAGCGTTCGTTCCGGGAGACGGGATTGCCGGCGCCGGCATATCCTGACGTGACGAAGCCGCATGTGGTTTGCGACTCCGGTGTGCGATAGACTAGTCGAAGACGTGGTTTGGATGGCAGAAGCATACAAAGGGCGGATCTCCCGAAAAAACGACCTTCGGCGGGACGCGGCGCGTTTGTCGAATGACATTGCCCCTTGACCAATCCCATTTCTCCGATGCACCGACGAACGACCCGTGGTACTGGCGCCGCGAGGGCTGGGCTTATCACAGCCTGACGGCCCACTGGCGACGGCTCTTCGGACAACGGGTGACGAAATCCCCGATCGACGCCGGCTGCGACTGCCCGAATCGCGACGGCACGCTGGGCCGCGACGGGTGCATCTTCTGCGAGCCGGCCTCGTTCAGCCTCGCGCGACGGGAGGGCGCCGCCTCGATCGAGCAACAGATCGCCCGCGCACGAGAATCCGCCCGAAGAAAAAAACGCAGTTCGGGCGGGGCCGGCCCGGCCACAGAGCAACGACCGCTCGTCGTCGCCTACTTCCAGCCGGGAACGAACACCTACGGCGCAACCGATCGGTTGCTCGGTTTATACCGCGAGGCCTTGCGGCAAGAGGGAGTCGTAGGGCTGATCATCGGCACTCGGCCCGATTGCCTCTCGGATGATTTGCTGGCCGCGCTCGCCTCGTTGGCGCGCCATACTTGGCTGATGCTCGAGCTCGGCGCGCAAACGCTGTGCGATCGGTCGCTGCAATGGATGAACAGGGGCCACGACCGCCGGGCGACCATCGATGCGGTGAACCGTTCGCGGGCATTCGGGCTGCGGGTCGGCGCGCATCTAATTTTGGGCCTGCCCGGCGAGGATCTTGCGCAAATGCGCGAGACGGCCTGCCAATTGGCCGCTCTCGGCGTTGCGGCGATGAAGCTGCACCACCTTTATGCGGTGCGCGGAACCCGCCTGGCCCAATTGGTTGAAAGCGGGGAAGTTCACCTTCCAACCGAAGAGGAGCATGCCGCCGCCGTGATCGACATTCTGGAACATCTGCCGCCCAATGTGGTGATCGACCGACTAATGGGCGACGCCCCGCCCGAGTATCTCGTCGGTCCGGCCTGGTGCCTGCAAAAGGCGCAATTCCTCAATCGGCTGCGGAAGACCATGCGAGAGACGGGCAGCTACCAAGGGCGCCAATGGTCGAGCCGCCCCGCCGAAACCGCCTGAATCGTCGAGGCCGGCGGGCGGTACGTTGCGGGCAACCGAGCCGCTTGACAGCCCCATTCGCCCCGTTCAACGCGATGCCTTGCCCGGCATGCAGGCTATTTGCCTTTAAGCTTCTTGATCTTGGCCGAGAGCCGCGACTTGGTCCGCGCAGCGGCGTTGGGGTGAATGCATCGCTTGGCCGCAGCCCGATCCAGCAGCTTTGCGGCCGTGCGAAACTCGACATCGGCCTTCTCGACCGATTTCTGCTCGACTGCGGCAAGAACCTTCTTGCACTGCGTTTTGATCTTGCTCTTGACCGCGCGGTTTCGAGCGCGGCGGACCAACGACTGCTTCAATCGTTTCTTGGCACTGGCAATGTTCGGCATGGTTGAATCGGTGTCTGCAAAAGTAGAACAGGCAACGGGTTAACCGGCTTCGCTCCACAGAGGTCGCTTGCGCGCCGCGCGCCGGTACTGCAACCGGCTAACGCTCGGCGCTGCCAGCCTCCGACGCAAACCCGCCATTCTCGCGGACTTGGGCGATTTTGTCCAGTAGGGCCGAAACGTCTTTGTAGGCAAAATCCATTCCGGCCAGCGTCGTCAGGTGCTTTTCGGCCGTATCGAGGTCGCGAAGCTCTTCGAGCGCCATTTTCGCTGCCTGATAGAGCGCCTCTTTCTTATTGTCGGCATCACGGTCCGGAATTTCTGCAATGGCCTGTTCGTAGTGACTCATTGCCAATCGGGGTTGTTTAATCGCCTGGAAGCACTGAGCGAGACCGAGCAGACACACCCCCTTGACGCGGGGATCGTTCCGGGCCGCCTGAAACTGCTTGATCGCTTCGTTGTACTGCTTGCCGATCTGGTAGCGCAATCCCAGCTCGTACTTGTACCGGAGGATATTCGGATACCGCTCCACCCGATAACGGCAAACCTCCAGCTCTTTTTCGTTCAACTCTTTGCGCAAGCGGCGGTATTCGGCCTCTGCCTTTTCGCTTTCTTTGCGTTTGGCTTTCGCTTGAATTGTCAGATGACGGAGCCGGCGAACCTGCACATCTTGCCACTTTTCGCGCACTTCGTTGTCGCCGGTCGCCTCGAACGCCTCGTGAAATACCTTCTCCGCGTCGTCGAAGCGGTCGGCATTGATATAAAGCTGTGCCAATTCGTAATACGACGCCAAGTCCTTCGGATTCGCTGCGATCCGCCGCCGCAATACCTCGTCGGGCGAAACTTCGGAACTGCTGTCGGCTGTTGCCGGCGTCAACGTTTTTTGTCGCTCCGCCTGCTTTCGCTGTTCCAACGTGGTCAACGTCTTCCGCACGGCAAGGTCGGAGATCGCCTTTTGGGCCTCTTCGTTATTCGGCAATACCTGCTCGACCCGGTGCCAGCAGGCAATCGCTTGGTCGAATTGGCCGCGATCGGCCATGGCTCGGGCGCATTGTTTGTTGGTCTCCACATCCTTCGGGTTGGCCTCCAAAGCGCACTTGAGCAGGTAGAGTTCCGTCTCGGCCAAGGGCGAAATGGCCTGAATGGCCGAAGCCATGTGCCGCAGCGTAACGACATCCCACGGATTGTAGGCCAACAGTTCCAACCCCGTGCGAATCACATCGTCCCAATTGCTTTCCGACACCGCTTTTTGCAGGTTCCGGCGCAACCGCATGGTTTGGAACTGGGCAAGCGAAGCCCCCTTGCGATTGTTGTTGTATTTCTTCTGGAGGTTCTCGATATAACTCCGCAAGTAGGGCAGACTCAGCGGGTCGCCCATCACACATTCGGTGAGAAGCTGCGTCGCATAATCGTAGTTGTTCTGGTTGGTTTGCTTCGTCGCGTGCTCGAAACACTTTTGCAGGCGTTTGCGGGTCGCCGGGGTTAACGGCTTGCGCTCGGCCTTTCGCTCCGGTTCGGGCTGAGGGGTTTGTTCTTCGTTGGCCATGATCTCTATGCAATCGCTGGAAACAGGAGGCGATATCGTCACTTTGTACCGTTCGACCTGCCGGCAACTCCGGAAACCGTTCGTTGAGAGCTGACCCGGCAAGCCGTCATACCGATTTGTCGCACGCGATCACGATCGGCCCTCTCCACAAAAATCCGCACGATAAGGAACATGTCGGGCAATGCTGCGCAGCCGCAGATTGCCAGTTTTCCTTACTGCGAACGCTTCGTTCCGTCTCAATCAAAGATGCTTTCCGCAACGGCGATTCGCTGACGACTCGACAGAGGGCAACACCGTTGCCCGTCGGACCCGACTGATCGACCGCGAGACTATTCGGCGCAACGCCAACAGAAAACCCGAGCCGCGACAGGCGCTCGACGGCCGACCGGCACAACCGCAAATTTCTATTCTACCATTTCCGCTGACCAAAACAATTGTGTCGCTTCGGGAGAGCTTTCCCCTTCGGCTCGCAGGAATTCGGTCCCTTTTCGGGCGAACCAGCCGCGCTGGGCCGCCGGGGCGATGGGGAGACCGGGACCAAGACTCATAGCGCCGGATTCTTCGCGGGATGCACGGAGCGCAGAAGCGGGAATACCCCCGGCCCGATGCTTTCGTTCGCCCGCGGTTTTCATTACATTGCTTGCTGGGAGCGACGAAGACGCTACCGGAAAGCCCCATGGGCTGCCCACGAGCCGCGCACGGCAATGATGCGCGGTGCTCAGTGTACGGCTGCGTCCTGCAAAATCGCGACGATCGAGCCGCGATCGTTTTCGGCAATTTACAGCGAAAGGATGGAACAATGTCGGCCAAAGCTAAAACGAAACGAAGTGCAACAGCCCGGGCGAAGACGGGCGTCGCGGCAACTCGGTCGCGGGCCGATCGTTCGAAGGGCCAAAAAACGTTCGCGCGCGCGGCGGCAACCGAGGGCCGATCGGGCGAACGTTCGACTGTACGCGGCCGGCCGAAGATGGGGATCGGCTTCCACACCGATGCCTTCAACTCGTCGTATTGGAACTTCGAGAAGTGCCTGCAATGGGCCGAAAAGAACGACGTGCATTTCATCGAATGCGGTTTGATTGACGGAGTGTGCTGGATTCACGGCCTGGGGTATATGCCCCATGTGGCCCTTTACGAAGATCCCGTCTTGCTGCGGCGGAAGATGGAACGCTACGGGGTGCAGTTTTCGCAAGTCGATGCCGCGTATCCGCTCTCGGGCAAGGACGGCATGCCGCGCGGGGTGCCGTATGTGCTGCGGGCCATCGCCTGGGCCGCCCAGGCCGGCAGCCCTCGGGTCGATACAACCGACGGCTTGCACCGGCCCGAGGGCCTTTCAGACCGCGAGGCGTTGGACTTGATGCGTCGCTGCTACGAACAGATCATCGAGGTGGCCGAGGCCCATCAAATCGTCGTCAACGTCGAGCCGCACGGCTATTTCACCACTAATCCCGATTACATGGCCGAGATGCTCGACTTCTGCAAAAGCGATTATCTCCGAATGAATATGGACACAGGCAACACGTTCATTGCCGGCCGCGATCCGCGGGCGTTTTTGGAGCGGTTCGTCGATCGGGTGAGCCACGTTCACGTCAAAGATGTGTCGCAGTCGTTGGCCGATCAATTGCGCGGCAAAGACACCGGAATCGCGCTGAGCCATTGCGCCGTGGGCGAGGGAGTCAACGCCGAGAATATTCGCTCCTGTCTCGAATTGCTCCGCGACCGAGGTTTCAGCGGCGTGTTGAGCATCGAATGCGAAGGGCAGGGCGGGCCGATGATCGAGCGGTCGGCCGAATGGCTGCGTTCCACTCTGGCGGATTTGGGAATCGAAACCTATTGACCAGCGATTGAGCTATGGAACGGGCAGCCGGCGCATAGAAAATGCCAGGGCGACCGGGCTGCCAACCGAACAGTGCGGCCGCATCTCCTTCAACTCGGATCGTTGCCGCGGCACGCCCGGCAGACCGTACACTGAGCATTCGCGTTGCGGAAAGGACAAAACCATGCGATGGTCGACTCGAATCGGCACCTTGGCGGGCATCGGCATCTACATCCATTGGACGTTCTGGCTATTGATCGCTTGGATCGTCGTCGCGCATTGGCTGCGCGGCGCCGACCCGGCTATGGCGCTGAGCAGCCTGGCGATGGTCGCGGCCGTTTTCGGCTGCGTCGTGTTGCACGAACTGGGCCATGCGCTGGCGGCCCGCCGGTTCGGCATCGAAACCCACGACATCACGCTGTTGCCGATCGGCGGCGTGGCCCGGCTCGCCCGCATGCCCGAACAGCCGCTGCAAGAGCTTTGGGTCGCGTTGGCCGGTCCGGCCGTGAACGTGGTCATCGCCGTCGGGGTGCTCATCGTCTTGATCGTGATGAACGAGACGGCGGAACTGGCGAATTTGCAGCCGATCGGCAGCGGGTTCCTCATCGGGCTGATGTGGATCAATGTGCTCTTGGTGGTCTTCAATCTGATCCCGGCATTTCCGATGGACGGCGGACGGGTGCTCCGCGCGCTTTTGGCGACGCGATTCAACTATATGATCGCCACGCAAGTGGCCGCCGCCGTGGGCCAAGGCATCGCGATCATCTTCGCCATTGTCGGGCTGCTGGTGCCCGGCGCGTGGATGCTGCTGTTCATCGCGCTGTTCGTTTTCCTTGGGGCGCAGCAGGAAGCGCAGGCCGCCGAAATGAAATCGCTGCTGCGCGGCGTACCGGTGCGTGCTGCGGTCGTAACGCGATTCCGAACCCTTCGCGATACCGATCCGCTCTCTTTGGTGATTGCTGAATTGTTGGCCGGTTATCAGACGGACTTCCCCGTGGTCGATGCTCAGGGCCGGCCGGTGGGAATTCTGGTGCGCGCAGACCTGATGCAGGCGCTGGCGCAAGGCCGCTCCGACGCGGTCGTCGGCGAGCTGATGCGCCCCTGCGGCCTGACCGTGGACGACGGCGAGATGCTCGAACGCACGTTCCAGCGGATGCGCGAAGCCGATTGCCCCGCCCTGCCCGTAGTGCATGGCGGCCAGTTGATCGGCTTGGTCACATTGGAAAACATCGCCGAATGGATGATGATCCACTCGGCGCTGAAGAGCGGCGGCCTTCGCAGCGATTTCGATTCCTTGTTCCAACGTTCGGTTTGACGGCCCATCGGAAAAAATACGGCATCGCCGGTGCGACTCAATTCGAGGACGCGGAGCCTCGATGACGTTGCGCTACGGCGTCCGAGGCTTTCTTGGTCAACTCTTCGGCAGCGGAAAGATTCATCTTCCGATCGCCGCGATACCAATCCTTCCACGAACCGCGAGAACACAGGGCTTGCCCCGAGCGGATCACGGCCATCGCGCCGCGGCCGGCGGCCAGATGGTCCGCGACGGCCTCGAGGTCGTCTTTGTCGAGAGCAAGAGACGCCCGACACGCAGAGGCAACCCAATCAAGCAAGCCCGTCATGATCCGATGCTGGGCGACCAGATTCGTTTCGAAGAACCGGCGATCGTCGCCACTGAGCTTGGCGAGAATGTCGTCGAAACCCGCGGCCGCCCTTTGCAGGGCGTTCCGTTGCGATTCAACCGAAGCCAGCAGTTCTCGAACGCGTTCGGGCTCCTTCAGCTTTTCGCCCTTGGCCGCCTGGGCGACAACTTGCGAATAGAACCGCGTTCCGGCCGACACCAGTTCGCCGTCGAGCAGGCCGCGGCGATTCGCCCCCCGCTCGAAGCTGGCGAAGTAGAGCCGATAGGCCTCGCGGGCCATTTCGGCCGCCGGGCCGAATCGCTCGTCCGTCCATTGGGTCATGAAGCGATCGGGGTCGAACTGCTCGAAACGACGGAGCATTTCCGACGAAGCCTGCAATCCCAGCACGAATTCGCGCACATTGCCCACGTTGAGCATGGCGTAGTCGTGCGCGTTCTTCTCGACCGCTAACGCCATCAGCCGATAGGTTCGCTGCGGCGACGGCCCTTGAATCAAGTGCGGCCCCTGATTCCATAGTTGATGATGATAGTACACCCCATAGCGCCGTCCAGGCTCGCGCACGACGCGGAAGAAGTCGTCTTGCCATTGCCAACCCGGGCTATTGTCGGAAAAGACGACTGTCACCCCGTCGGGAAACGAGAGAAGGCCTTTGGCGTGCAGTTCGGCGCCCTCCATCCAAAGCGTCGTGGTTGCCAGCGGCTGCGGCCTGGGATCGATCTCGCGGACAATCTTCCATTGCAGCGCCATCGCGTCGGAGATGAGCTTCCCCCGGGCGGCCGGATCGGCGGGCACGGCCGGGTCGCTCGTCCACACCGGCCGGTCGGCGATCCCCCGCAGCCCGAGTTGCCAAACCACGCCCGGGTATTTGGCCCAGCGGCGGACCGAGTCGCGCCAAATCTCTTCGAACTCGGCGCGATGACGGACGAACGAGTAGGGCACGGTGCGGCCCTTGCTCTTCCAGTAGTTGTCGAAGGCGAAGGCACTGACGCCCAGCGGCTCGACATGATGCTGACTGACCATCAGCCCGCGGCGCACGGCGTCGGCTACCAGCCGTTCTTCCGCCGGATTACGAATATCGACGAACGAGGCGGGAATCACCAAATTGAACTCCGCCCGAACCATCGCTTCGAACACCCGATCGGAAACCGTCGCCGGCACCACCTGATGATAATAGCGATAGTCGATGCGCCGCGGCCCGCCGCTGCCCTGCCACTCGGTCAACAAGTCTTCATCATTGATGAACCAGCCGCGGTAACGGAATGTCGGTTCGCCGGCGGCTTTCTCGACCCGCTGCCATGCGAGCCGATCTTGTTTTCGCAGAGGGCGATCGGCCCAGAAATAGAACGGATCGACCTTCAAGTAGTGTTTGCAGAACGCGTAAAGCCCGAACATCGCGCCGCGGTGGTCGCTTCCCTCGATCACCAGCAGTTGCTTGCCCGGCAGTTTCGGGGCGGCCGCGGTGCGAACATGGTACGTTTCCCATCGGCCGGCCTGTTGCGTTGGTTTAAGCCCCAGAGCGCGCAACTGGGAAACGGTTTCAGGCTGTTCGCCGCTGACCAGGAGAACGATGTTGTTGCCGCAGTCCTCGACTCGGGAAACGACTTTGGGGCGTTTCCCCGTGATTCGTGCGCAGTCTTCGGCCAAGTCGTCCGCCGCGGTTCGCAGAAAAGGCGGAAGCTGCTCGCCGACGACGATCTCGGCCGTCCCGTCGGCATCGGCCAAAACGAATGGGCGGTCGTCCGATTGGACCTTGGAACCGACCGAGAACGCCACGAATGCCGCGATCAACAAACCAAGGGAGCGCAGCATGATTCTTCGCCTTGTGGGAATGAGCGCCGTGCCCGGCCGGCAGGCGCAGGAGCGTGCCGGCGGAACGCGGAAGCAACGGTTGGCTGAAGGAGGGCTATAGCGAGATGATCGTCAGACCAATTCTTTGCGCACGGCCCAAACGGCCGCCTGCGTGCGGTCGGAAACGCCGATCTTGCGCAAGATGTGCTGCACGTGCTCTTTCACCGTTTCGTAGCTGATGTGCAGCGCGGCGGCAATCTCTTTGTTCGTCAGGCCGTACGCCAGTTGACGCAGCACCTCGCTCTCGCGCTGCGTCAACGGCACATCGACGTCCGAGGTGAGCCGCGGAGTGGCCAGCGCCCCGGTCACGCGGCGCAGTTCTTCCCGCGTCCAGACCGATTCTTTTCTCGCGGCCTTGCGGATCGCGTCGATCAACTCCTCGCGCGTGCAGCCTTTGAGCAGATAGCCGCTCGCTCCAAGAGCCACCGTTCGGGCAACATAGGTGGGATTATCGAAGGTCGAAAGCATCAGCACCGGAAGCTGGGGCTTTTCCAGCTTGATGCGGCCCAGCGCGCCGAGGCCATCGCCATCGGGCATGCGGATATCGAGAAGGACGACATCGACATCTTCGTTTTCCATCACGTACTTAATGGCTGCCGAGCCGGTGGCCACCTCGGCGACGACCTTGATTTCCGTGCCGCTCAACAGGCTTTTCAGCCCGCTGCGAACGACTTCGTGATCGTCGGCAATGAGCACCCCAATCTTATTCGTCATCACCGTACCTCCCCAACTCGATCAACGAGCAGCACAGCAAATCTGTGCCCCAGAGCCGCATTTGCCCCGACATCTTGCGGCAAAACGCAGGCCCCAATGCCGCAACGCATCGCGCCGCCGCGCACAAATGTTGCTTGCCGCGACCTTTGCGCCGGCAACGCTCACTCTCACAAACGGTAAATCAACCGCCCGGCAGTCAGCACGCGCAAAACCCGCATCGGATGGAACCGGCACGGGCGCAAGAGCTACGTCGTTGCGGCGCGGCAGGCCAATAATCTCGCCTTCCCATACCGTTGGCTCCCGACAAGCGCCGCAACATCTGTCGTGTTCCAATGCCCCCTTTCGGAGTGCCTCAGATCATGAACCGATACGTTATGATAGCAAGAATCGCCCCCCGACGGTACTAGGGGGGGAAAGCAGGCGGCCCCTTTTCGGGGCCTGATACGTCTGGCAAGCAGGGCGATTCTATTGATGCAACTATCTGCGGGGTAAAAGGTTGAACGCCAATCCCCACGCAATTTCATCGAGCTAGCGTATCGGAAATTCTCGTGTCCGCTTTGTCGTCCCTGTTGTCGGAGTCGGCGGCTTGGCTGATATGTTGTCGCAAAGCCGACTAAAGACGGGCCGAACGGCTGGATCAACGCGAACGTGCAGACGACGCTTAAGAAAGATCGCCCGGCGGACGAGCCCAACCCCTTGGCCACGGTTGTGGCGTTTTATGAGGGCGAGTTGCGAGTTAAAAAAGATCGCCCGGCGGACGAGCCCAACCCCTTGGCCAGCGTTGAGGCATTTTATGAGGGCGAATTGCGAGAGCGACCTTGCGGCGAGATTTCCGTTGGCCGTCGTTACCAAGTGGTTAGGAAATACGCCGTCGGTAGCGCTGCGGCATTACGTTGCCCCGACCGATTCGGCCTACGAACAGGCGGCGACGATCGACCCGTTTGGAACCACAACCAGCGGCGAGAACGCGGGAGAACCCGAGGCCGAAAAAGCGAGGCGCGCCGCGTCGAAAACAGCGGCGCGCCTGGCGGCGCAGTCACCATCCATACCTATCGGCAACAAAAGGCAAAACGGCACTCCCCCCTTGCAGGATTGCGGCATCTTGCCGAAATTTGCGAACACAAATCTTTGTGGATCAAGGACTTCAATGGAGGTGAGGGGATTCGAACCCCTGACCTGTTCATTGCGAACGAACCGCTCTCCCAACTGAGCTACACCCCCAAGCAACCGTCCGCCATTCTAACAAGTCGCCTGATTTCGTCCAAGGGGAGCTATTGCAGCACCTTTTGGCTGGTTGAAGGACGGCCCTGTCGCTCTGAGTTTTTCTCCGTCCGGCCTTTTGCTACACTGGCCGCCGGAATGCGACCAACCGGCGCAGTGCGGCGTCTGTAGCCTCGGGCGGCAACTGCCGTTGCTTGCGGTTGCTCGGCCGGGCGGCGACCTCCGCCCGCGGACGGCAGCGCGGAGCCCGCTGCGAGATCAGTTTCGCTTTCCCCGCAACGCGCATGTGCCGAAGCGGAAGAAAAGTGTCGAGGTGACCGATGCAACGACGCGACTTTCTGCGCAACAGTGTGATCGGAGCAACAATTGCCGCTGTTCCAAGTGCGGTCAGCGGGGCCGAAGCAGGCGAGCCGAAGCGGCCGATCGCCATCGGCTTCTTCGGAGCGACGTACTCCCATGCCCGCGACAAAATCAAACTGGCCCTCAGTTCGCCCGATTGGGAGTTCATCGGCGTATGCGACGAGTCGGCCCCGGGCCGTCGCGTGTGCGAGGCGTTGGGCGCCCGGATGATCGGGCGCGACGAGTTGCTCCGCCGGGCCGAGGTCGTGGCAATCGGGTCCGACATTGCCGATCATGCCCCGCATGCCTTGGCGGCACTGAAGGCAGGCAAACACGTTCACCTGGAAAAGCCGCCGGCAACGCGAATCGAAGAAATCCGCGAGATCGTTGCCTTGGCCAAAGAGAAGAAGCTGCTCGTGCAAACCGGTTACATGTGGCGCTACCACCCGGGTTTTGCGGCCATTGTCGAGGCCGTGCGCAGCGGCTGGTTGGGCGACGTGTTCCTCGTCCGCGGACACATTGCCAACAACCTTGGCCCAAAGCAGCGCGCGGAATGGGGGGCGTTTCGCGGCGGCTCGCTGTACGAGCTGGGGTCGCACCTGATCGACGCGGTGGTCCGCCTGTTGGGCAAGCCGCAAACCGTCATACCGATCTTACGCACTCACGGCAAGATCAACGACGGACTCAAAGACAACAACGTGGTGGTCTTGGAGTACCCCCGGGCGACCGCGGTCATTATGAACAACTCGATTCAGTCGGGCGCTTCGCCGGCACGTTCGTTCGAGGTGATCGGCTCGAACGGCTACGCCTTGCTCCAACCGATCGAACCGCCGAAGTTGCTCATCGACCTGGTCTCGGCCGCCGGCCCCTATCAGCGAGGCCCGCAACAGCCGCCCCTGCCCCCCTATCGCCGCTACGAAGCCGACTTCGTCGAACTGGCGGCGGCCGTCCGCGGCGAGCGGCCGCTGTCGGTCGGCCTCGACGAAGAGCTGCTTTCGGCCGAAACGCTGCTCCGCGCCAGCGAAATGATCTAATATCTGCCTTGAGCGGCAGGGCCGCCAGCCAATCGGTGCTGCCGCACCCGGGCAAAACCCCGCTCCCGGTGGTCGCTAGAATTCTTGCCGAGAAAACAAGAACCCTTTAATCGTGCAGGCCGGCAGGGCCGCCGACCAATCGGTGCTGCCATACCGATCGGCTCGTTGCCTCGAGACCGTCGCCTATTCTGGCAAAGCGCCCAGCAGCCGGCGTTTTTCTTCTTCAAGCGAGACGGGCAGCGGCACGTAGTTGGTCAGCGCGCCGCGGCGCCGCTCCAAATCCAACACTTGGGCCGTGCCGCCCGAGATGCGTTGTCCCGAAAGCCGAGCGGCCTGCTGCCGCAAACGCAACGCGGTTTGCTGCGCCGAGGCAAGGGTATTCGCCTGTTGTTGCAGACGACTTTGGGCGGCATCGGCCTGACGGGCCAGAGATTGGCTTTCGGCGGCCAGCGCGGCGGCCGATCGTTCAAGCTCGGCCAGCCGCACAAGACGCGCATCGCGCGAAATCCGCCAGCGTGCAGCTTCGCTGCGATACCCTTGGCTGAGAATCGGGTCTTTTTCGGCATCCGCCAAACGCAAAAGTTCGGCGATTCGCAGATCGATGGCCGTGATTTCGCGCCGCACAGAAGCGCCTTCCAGCTCCACCCGGCGCCGGTCGGCCGTCAGCGATTGCTGTTGGGCGCGTATCTCCTTCAATTCGGCGTCGACCTCCGACTGCACTTGGTCGTAGCGGCTCTGGGCGGCCGACACGGCCTGTTCAGCCGACTCGATTTGGCCGGCCAACTGAGCAAGCTGACGCTCCTTCTCCGCGGCCGCCGCCTCCTCGGCCGCGGTGCGCGACTGCTGCGAGGTTTCGCTCGCCTCGCGAAACTGCTTGAGCACTTCGGCCCGCGCCTGTTCGAACGACGCAGCCTGAGACGCGCCCAGTTGCTTCACGATGTCGCGCCGTGTGTTGGACAACAAAGTAGCGTTGACTCCCGCAGCTCCCGGCCCCTCGAAGTATCCGCACAGGCTTCCCAAGAAGGCGGCCGCATCGTCGGCGGCCGTCTGCTCCGCCGCCGACGCCCCCTGGCGCGCGATCAGCGCGGCGATCTGTTTCATCTCGACGAATGCGGCGTCGTAGTCCTTGGTGAGGGCCGATGCCCAAGCCTTCAGCTTCCACGCCACCAAATGGCCCTTGTCGGCCGCCAGCACTTTCGACAGGGCCGTCGTTGCGTCGGAATAGCGCAACTGTTGAAGCTGGATGAGAGCGAAGGCGAAGTCGATCCGCGGATCGGCGGGATGAAGAGTCTTCAGCCGATCATACTCCTCTTGGGCAGCTCGGACCGCCTGCACCGACCGTTGCCAGCCGACCTCGAACAAGCGACCGACGCCGGCCGGCCGCTCCGCCGGAACTGCTTCGGCGGCCGAAACCGAGCGAGTTGCCGCCGAGAGCCCGACAATCGCCGCGCCGACTACGACTGCGCAAGCGAGAACCGCCTCGACACCGTAACACCGCATCCGCGATGGCAAGTACATGGCCGATCCCTCCCAGCGGGGAATTGGCAGCCGACCCGGGTAACGATCAATGATCGTCCCCCCCCCGAAAAAGTGTTCCAACGAGCCTTGCGCATTCATCCTATGCCGTCGCAGCCATGGTCGCAACACTTGGGCGCGGGGCAGCGCCGGCTGCGGGTGGTTGTTGGCCGTTGGAGCCCCTGATATAATGCCCGCTTCTATTACGGTATCTGTTCCAGCCCCACGGCCGGAGGTGAAGGCCGGCGGGGCGGAGGTCGGCCGAGCCAGAACGGTCTTTCTGGCGCTGGTTTCCGTGTAAGGAGAGTCTATCGTGGCAATCCGTGTTGGTATCAACGGTTTCGGTCGCATCGGGCGGTTGGTATTTCGGGCGATTTGCGACCAGGGTCTGTTGGGCAAGGAAATCGAAGTCGTTGCGGTCAACGACCTTGTGCCCGCCGACAACCTGGCGTATCTGCTCAAGTACGATTCGACCCAAGGCCGGTTTCCGGGTTCGGTTTCCAGCGAAAAGTCGTCGGCCGACGTCGCCGAAGACGACACGTTGGTTGTCAACGGCCATAAGGTGAAGTGCCTGGCGGTGAAGGAAGGCCCGGCCGCCTTGCCGTGGAAGGCGTTGGGCGTGGATATCGTCGTCGAATCGACCGGTTTGTTCACCGACGCCACCAAGGCCAAGGGCCATATCGACGCCGGCGCGAAGAAGGTCATCATCTCGGCCCCGGCCAAGAACGAAGACATCACGATCGTCTTGGGCGTGAACGAAGGCAAGTACGACCCGGCGAAGCACAACATCATTTCCAACGCAAGCTGCACGACCAACTGCTTGGCGCCGGTGGTGCATGTATTGCTCAAGGAAGGCTTCGGCATCGAAGAAGGCCTAATGACCACCGTTCACAGCTACACGGCCACGCAGAAAACCGTGGACGGCCCGTCGAAGAAAGACTGGAAGGGCGGGCGCAGCGCGGCAATCAACATCATTCCGTCGACCACCGGCGCAGCCAAGGCCGTTGGGCTGGCGATTCCCGAGGTGAAGGGCAAGCTGACGGGCATGGCCTTCCGCGTGCCCACCCCGACGGTAAGCGTAGTGGACCTGACGGTGCGGACCGTCAAGGAAACCAGCTACGACGACATCTGCGCCGCTATGAAGAAGGCCAGCGAGACCTACCTGAAGGGCATCCTCGGCTACTGCGAAGACGAGGTCGTGTCGAGCGACTTCATCCACGACCCGCACTCGAGCATCTTCGACGCCGGCAGCGGCATCGGCCTGAACAGCCGCTTCTTCAAGCTGGTTTCCTGGTACGACAACGAATGGGGCTACTCGTGCCGCACGGTCGATCTGCTCCGCTTGGTCGGCAGCAAGCTGTAGCTTTTTCTTCCGCCACGCAGGAAGAAACAGGAACAACGAGGCCCGCCGTACCCCATGCAGGCGCGGCGGCGTTGGGTTCCAGCGAGATCGTATTTTGGGCGGGCCGGCGCAGCGATGTGCCGGCCCGTTTCGTTTCCTCCGGGCGCCGATTCGTTTGCAACGGGTGCAAAGCCGGCCGTCTCGCCGGCAGCCGGGCAAAATCGTCGTCGGCAAGTTACTCTCAACCGTCGGCGGCGCGCTGCGGGTTCGCTCGACCGGGCTGACCGGCTCGCGGCGGGTTCGCGCGGGCGGGCCGGCCTTCTCGGGCTGGATCGTAGTCGGGGTTGGGCGACGGCATCTGTGCTCCGACATCTTCGCGCCAGCGGGCCAGCAGGGCCTTCATCTCGGCCGCCTTCTCTTTCATCTCGGCCGACAGATCGCGCTGCTCGCCGATGTCGGCGCTCAAGTTGTAAAGCTCGCCGTGCCCGTCTTCGTAGAACTCAAGGTACTTGTAGTCGCCGAGCCGCACGGCCCCGTACGGCGTCGCCCCGCCGGGATGATAATGCGGATAGTGCCAGAAGAGAGGCCGCGGCGCGAGCGAACCGGTGTTCTTCAGCACCGGGACGATCGACTTGCCATCAACGCAGCCGTTCTGTTTTTCGTCGCTGGCAACACCGGCCAGTTCAAGGATCGTCGTGTAGAAGTCCATGGTAATGATCGGCACGTTCGAGCGGCTGCCCGCCGCGATGCCCGGCCCGGCCGCAATCGCCGCCACGCGCGTGCCGCCTTCCCACGGGCTGCCTTTGCCGGCGCGGAGCGGTCCGTTGTGTGTTACCGGAATCAGCCCGCCGTTGTCGGATGTGAAAAATACATAGGTATTCTCGGTTAGTTTCAACTCGTCGAGCTTCGCCAAAATGCGTCCAACGCTCTCGTCGGTGCTTTCCACCATGGCGGCATAGACGGGGTTCTTCTGTAGGCTGTTTGGGTTCGCCTCGGCCTTGGTGCGATACTTGGCGACCATTTCGGCCTTTGCTTGCAGAGGGGTATGGACCGCGTAATGCGGGAAGTAGAGCAAAAAGGGCCGATCGCGGTGACGCTCGAGAAACTTCTCGGCCTCGCTGGTCAGCCGGTCGGTCAAGTATTCGCCCTCGGGCCCTTCTTGAAGCGTCGGTATTTTGTAGGGGCTGAAATAGCTCGGCGGCTGCCCTTTGTCGAAACCGCCGATGTTTTCCGCAAACCCGTGCTTCTCGGGCCAGTAGTCGGGGCCGCCCAGGTGCCACTTGCCCACGCAGGCCGAAACGTAGCCCGCCGGCGCCAGGGCCTCGGGCAGCGTCCGCTCTTCCAGCGGCAAATACTTGGTCCAGTCGGGCACGCGGAGCTTGGCGAACGGCCGTTGGTGTCCGGCGATCCAATCGGTGATATGCAATCGGGCGGGATACTTGCCGGTCATCAACGCCGCCCGCGTCGGCGAACAAACCGTGCAGGCGGAATAAGCATCGGTGAACACCATGCCGCGGCGGGCCAAGCGATCGATATTCGGCGTTTCGTAGAACTTGCTGCCGTAGCAGCCCAAATCGGTTTGACCCAAATCATCGATCAGAAAGAAGACGAAATTGGGCCGACGGCCGGCGCTGTCGGACCTCGGCGGCGAATCGGCTGCGAGAGCCGAACTGAAAAGGGTAGGCGACAAAACGAAAACGCACGCTGCCGCGGCCAAGCGAAGCATCATGATCGAACCTCCGCAACAAGACCAACAAGAAATGCTTTCCGATTACTCCGCGACGATCGGCAGCACGGCGACTGCCGGCGCTTGCGTATGGGCGAGGTAAGGTCTGCCCAAACCATCATGGAGATCGCCCGGCCTCGGTGCGTTGCCGCACTGCCCGTTATCGCTGGTTGGCTCGAACGGCACCGCGGCCCGGCCGGTTTCTGAGCCTCCTGGCCGAGCGGGCGTCTCCGCCCTCCTCGCCACTTACTGCGGGACGGCAGGCGTCGTCGATGGCGGCGGCGCGGCAGCGGGAGCAGCCGCCGGCGCCGAGGCAAGCGCTGCCGGCGCGGCCCCATTCGCTTCGGCCGCCCGACGCAATGCGAAGTTGACGTAGTGCAGTCCGCTTTCGTCGTCGAACATCAACCCGCCCTGCGGCGAAAGATATTTTTCGAGCACGGCGAACGGCGGCAAGGGATTCTCGTTGAGGGCCGTATCAACCGACTGCCAGAAGCGATTCCTCGCAGCGCGGCGTTGCAAGCCGCGACGGGCGTTCTCCGACTGCGCCAATTCGTACAACGCCCGCATCCCTTCCTCGGGACGACCAAACGAGATCATCGCCGGCGACGAATCGCCCGCCTGCCGCCGCAAACGGCTCACCATCAGCTTGTAATCCAGTTCGTCGGCCAGCGACTTGCCCTCCGCCAGCGTCACGACGACTTGCTCAAACATCGCCTCGCGATCGATCACGATCAAATACCCGTCGAGCACGGCCACGCACGGTTCAGGGCGCGGCGGCGGCTCGGGCCGGGGCGGTTCGTCCGGACGCGGTTCGGCGGCCCCGCCGGCGCCCTCGGGCCGGGGGCGTCCTCGCCCTCGCGGCGGCGGCTGCGGCACATCGACGCGAACATACTTCTTGCCCGCATACTCCTTCCATGCCAGCCGTTCCGGAAACTTCTCGACCAGCTTCGCCAACGCATTTTCAATCGGCTGCGTTTCGCGGAGTTTCACCGCCAGCAGTTGTTGCTGGCTGGCCATCGTGGTCGGCTTTGCGATTCGAGAAACCACGGTGATCCGTCCTTCGAGATGGGGGAGAATCTCTTTCTCGAAGTCGATTCCCGTCGGGCCGAGAATACGATTGCTCAGTTCGCGCGACAGCGCACCCGACGAAGTAAAACTGTCGTACACCGTCGATAGCGTGCGGAACGACGACTGCATATCCCACGAAAGCGTCATGTACGAGGCGATGTCGCGCGGCACCCAACGCTCGGGGGTCGATTCCACCGGTTTGAAGTCGATCATCTTCAGCACGCCTTCGCGCGGGCTTTGCAGCAGAAGGTGTGTTCGCACTAAGTAGTCGTAGGGGCCGACGTCGAAGGCCAACGTGCCGCCGATGCCCAGCAATCCATCAAGACCCAAACTCGGCAGCAAGGCCAACGCCACGGCCATGCCGGCGTTGCCGCTGCCGGCCGCCTTTAACAGCGCTATCGGGTCGGCATACCAAATCACCTGCGGCGGCATCGACTTATCGGCCCGGCAGCGGTTCATGATGGAGTTGAAGTTGAAATTGTCGGCAAGTGTTTCGGCCTTTTCGCCGCCCCGTCGGGCCAGTATGCCCTTGAGCACTTCCACATCGCTGCCGAGAACCACGCAATCGTCTTTTTCGAAGTAGGCGGCCGTGCGCTGCCGGCCGCGGCGCGTTTGAAACGCCGTGATCTTCGTTTCCCCGACCTCTTCCTCGGTCTTCTCCGCCTCGGCCGCCTCCATGGCCGCGGCCCCTTTCTCTAGCAAGGTGCGCGCTTTGGCCGCCTGCTCTTTGACATCGAGCACCACGACCAAAGCCGGCGGGCGATCGGGCGGGGCGACCAAGGCCACCGTCAGCTCGCCTTGCGGCAAGGCCAGCATTTCGCCCAGCGACAGACCGACGCGGTCCTTCGCTTCTTCCACCAAATCGCTCAACGAGCCATACAATGCCGCCATCAGCGGCCGCAATTGCGGATCCTGGCTCATCTTGCCGATGGCCGAGTTGAGAAAATGCTCGGTCAACTGCGGCACGCTCGGCACCGAAAGCATCGCCACGGTATGGTCGGGCAAAAGCCGCTCGGCCGACGGACGCTCGGCAGCCGACGCGCCGCTGCCAACGACGCAGGTCGCCGCCAACATCGCCGCGAGTACCGTCGCGGCTGCCTGCCGCATCACCGCGACCACACGATCAACAGCCGTAAAACGAAAGAGATTCATCGTCGTCTTCTCCCCCATGCAAACACGAACAGTTCGGCCCTAAGCCGAGGAAACCTATCGGGCATCATACGCCTTCGCTCGTCGTTTCGCCACTTCCCGCAAAAAATCGCGTCATCCGACCGCCCGGGGGCAACCGTCTGATGCAAAAATGCGGGCACGGGCGACGAAATGGGGCGGGCGGCAGCGGCCCCGGCCCGATTCTTCGATCTTGGTTGTATTCAACCGCAGGCGAAGATAGACTCGTTGCTAGTAGAGGCATGTCAGGCATCCAAGCGCAACCGTGGGGGCTTCAAGACCCCATTGGCCGCCTCGCTGCGATTGCGGCCGCTTTGCTGTCCGTGTGTGAACCTTTTACGAAAACCAAGCCGCGGGAAGCGCTGCGAACCAGCAAACTGCCACTCGCAATGCAGCCGAGCCGCAGTTCGTTTGCCAAGATACGTTTCCCGCAATTCCTCCCCAACAAAGCCGCCCTGCCGACAGCGGCCGCGACTGAGTTCAGTTTTCCAGCGGATTTCAAGCGGATTTCAAGCGGAGCCATGACGATGCCAATCCAAGTTGTCTGCACGGGCTGCAAGAAAACCTTGCGGGTGGCCGACAAACATGCGGGCAAGCGGGCCAAGTGCCCGAACTGTCAGCAGGTAATCGAGATTCCGGCGGCCTCCGGCGACGCGGAATCACCCGCCGCAATGCACGATCGCGGATTGCAGTCTCCTTCGTCAACTTCGCCGAAACAAGAGTCCGGCTCGTCCGATCAATGGTACGTTCAGACCGAAAGCGGCGAGCAATTCGGTCCCATCTCGAGGAACGAACTGGACGTATGGGTCAGCGAGGGCCGCGTCGACTCGTCGTGTCAGGTGCTGCAAGAGCATTGGGATCAATGGAAATGGGCCGAAGAGGTCTATCCGCAACTCGCCCATTCCGCCGCGACCGTAGGTGCCCAGTTTGCCGTCAAAGAGCCGTCCGCGCCGACCATCACGATAAGCGAAACGAAACGGAGCGCGGCCACCTTGACGGCTGAGGTCAACCCGTTCGCCTCGCCGAAGTTCGTCGGCGAATCGCACGAGGCCGAAGCCGACGGCCTGACACGAAAAGCCAAACAGTCGCTCGCCGAGACCCGGCCGTGGGTATTCTTTTTCTCTGTCCTGGCGTTCGTCGGATCCGGCTTCGGGGGACTCGGCGGAATCGGCATGTTCATTGCCGGAATTACGCAGGGCGGGGCGACGGGAGTCGGCTCGCTGGTGTCCGGTGTGATGTTTCTCGGGGGAGCCGCACTGTATGGCTTTGCCGCCTACCACCTCTACTCGTACGCGAGCTACATCAAACTCTTCCTGAAAACATCGAGCCCGGGAGATCTCGAACAAGCCCTCACCGCCCAGAAATCATTCTGGAAGCTGGTGGGCATCGTAACGGCCGTCTTCCTTATTCTGTACGCAGTGCTATTCTTGCTCGTCATTGTTTTGGGCTTGGCTGGATGAGTTTCGTTTTTTGACGGCCATAGCCAAGGCCCTTCCGCCGCACGCGAAGCACGATCGATCTTCGCCGAACCAAGCGATGCGTTCGCGCCCGAATCCTCCGCAGACGTGCGTCGCCGCGATTTGCGAACGTCAATAGGCCGGCCCGGCCGAGCCGTGCCCTTGAAAACGGGCGGGAACGAAGCGTTGACCCTCGGAAGGCCGTCCCTCAGAGAATGAATCGGGCGAGGTCTTCGTCTTCGGCCACCGGGCTGAGCCGCTGGCGGACATAGGCGGCGTTGATCTCCACTCGGCCCAACTTCATCTCGGGGGCCTCGAAGCTCAGTTCTTCGAGCAGCTTCTCCATGATCGTGTACAGCCGCCGAGCGCCGATATTCTGCGATGTCTGATTCAACTGATAGGCGCAGTCGGCCAGGGCGTCGATCGCATCGTCGGTGAAGACGACTTCGATTCCTTCAACGCCCAACAGCGCCTGATACTGTTTGGTCAGCGCGCCGCGCGGCTCGGTGAGGATGCGTTTGAAATCGTTGCGATCGAGGTCTTTCAGCTCGACGCGGATCGGAAAACGCCCTTGCAGTTCCGGCATCAGGTCGCTGGGCTTCGATTGATGGAACGCCCCGGCCGCGATAAAGAGGATATGATCGGTGCGAACCATGCCGTAGCGGGTCTGCACGGTCGAGCCTTCGACGATCGGCAGCAGATCGCGTTGCACGCCCTGCCGCGACACGTCGGCCCCGTGAGTGTGCTCGCTGGCAACGATTTTGTCGATTTCGTCCAAGAAGATGATGCCTAGGTTCTCGGCCAATTCGATGGCTCGGGCATGAACCTTTTCGCGGTTGATCAGGTTTTCGGCCTCTTGCTCGAAGAGTACGCGGCGTGCCTCGGCCACGGTCATCGTCCGACGGCTGGTGTGCTTCGGCAGGATTTTCTCGAACATCCCTTGCAGGTCGAGGTCCATCTGCTCCATGCCCGGCCCGGCGAACATCACCGGCACCGCCTTCGCTTCGATGTTCAACTCGACGGTGCGATTTTCCAATTCGCCGGCGGTCAGCATGGCACGCAACTTTTCGCGCGTGCGGCGGCCGCGGTCGGAAGTCTCGGAGAGGTCGCCCGCGGTGTCGAAGGTGCTGTGCGCGGGCATCAACAGGTCGAGCAGCCGTTCGGTGGCCCGCTGCTGGGCCTCGGCCTCGACGCTCGCCCGCTCCTGCTCGCGCACCAAGCCAATCGCGTTCTCAACCAACT
>Ga0101944_10003358_pt1 | contig 22632 bp, 12 predicted proteins | sample DewCreD2012metaG_FD_75245 | JGI IMG/M metagenome (GOLD analysis project Ga0101944, IMG submission 75245) | Hot spring sediment bacterial and archeal communities from British Columbia, Canada, to study Microbial Dark Matter (Phase II) - Dewar... ... | reverse complement strand
TCTTTGGTTCCCCGCCCCCCTGGAGGGGGGCGGGGCCAGGGGTGGGGGGACTTTGAGAAGGCCCTGCCTTAGCCCGTAGGGCTTTCTCAAAGTCGCTTGACTTTTTGAAAATCGCTCGTCTTGTAGGAAGGGTGTGGGGTTTGGCGGCGCGAATGCGCCGCCAAACCCCACGAATCTCTGGTTCCCCGCCCCCCTCGAGGGGGGCGGGGCCAGGGGTGGGGGGACTTTGAGAAGGCCCTGCCTTAGCCCGCGCGCTGTTTTGCGCGCACTCCCGGAATCGGGTACAATAGGGGAACTTTAAAGCGGAGGATTCCGGGTGAAGAACCTGTTAAAAAGCTATTCTTTTCTATTCATCATCAGCGGCATCATTATTATCGCTGACCAATACACCAAGTCGCTGGTGCGCGCCAACCTCGCCATCGGCGAAATGTGGTCGCCCTGGGATTGGCTGGCCCCCTACGCCCGCATCGTCCACTGGTGGAATACCGGCGTGGCGTTTGGGATGCTCCAGGGCATGAACGCCGTGTTCGCCGCTCTGGCAGTGGCGGTATCCATCGTCATCCTCTACTACTTTCCGCGCGTGCCGGCCAGAGAGACGATCCTGCGCATGGCTATGGCAATGCAGTTGGGCGGGGCCGTCGGCAACCTGATTGACCGCCTGACCATCGGCCATGTGACGGACTTCATCTCGGTGGGCACTTTTGCCGTGTTTAACGTGGCGGATGCCTCAATTTCGGTGGGCGTGGGCGTGCTGATCCTGGGCGTGTGGCTGCAAGAACAGCGCCAGAAGCAAGAGGCCGCCCGCCGCGCCGCCGCCCTCGAAAACCGCCCGCTGGACGAACTGGCCTCTGGCGATCACGAGGCTTCGGGCTGATGACGCTCCCTGGACTGCATGCGTTTACCTTTGAAGAAGATCACCCCCAGCGCCTGGATAAATTCTTAACGCGCTGTCTGCCAGAGCTTTCGCGCGCGCGTCTGCAAAACCTCATCGGCGAGGGTCGCGTGCAGGTCAACGGCGCGGTCGCGGCCAAAAACAGTTATCTGCTCCAATGCGGCGACCGGGTGCAGGTGGAGATCCCCCCCACCCAACCCGCCGGACTGGCCGCCGAAGACATCCCCCTGAACGTGGTCTTTGAAAATGACGACCTCATCATCATAGACAAGCCTGCCGGCATGGTCGTCCACCCGGCGGCCGGCCACGACCGGGGAACGCTCGCCAACGCCGTGCTGGCCTACGCCGACGACCTGGAAGGCATCGGCGGCGAACTGCGCCCCGGCATCGTCCACCGCCTGGATAAAAACACCTCTGGCCTGATCGTCGTCGCCAAAAATGACCACAGCCTGCACTGGCTGCAAGATCAATTCCGCCTGCGGCAGGTGCGCAAGATTTACCTGGCCCTCTCCGACGGCCACCCCCCCACCCCCACCGGGCGCATCGAGGCCGCCATCGGGCGCGACCCATCTTTGCGCAAGCAAATGGCGATCACGCCAGACGAAAAAGGCCGCGAGGCCATCAGCGAATACCGCGTGATCGAAACCTTCCCCGCCCACACCCTGTTTGAAGTCCACCCCCTCACCGGGCGCACCCACCAGATTCGCCTGCACCTGGCCTTCATCGGCTGCCCCATTGTGGGAGATACCCTCTACGGGCGCAAGCGCCCCAGCCTGCCCCTCAACCGCCACTTCCTGCACGCCGCCCGCTTAGAGATCACCCTGCCCGGTGAATCGTCCCCCCGCGCCTTCCACTCCCCCCTGCCGGCAGAGTTACAGGCCGTATTAGAGGGGCTGCGGGTTCACTAACCAGCACGTTTTTCGTGATATAATGAAACCGGGCCAGCTTAGCTGGCCCGCTGACAGCAGTTCTCGCCCTCGTAGCTCAATTGGACAGAGCGCCTGACTTCGAATCAGTAGGTTGTGGGTTCGAGTCCCGCCGGGGGCGCCAGATACAGCGGTAAGTCTACGCCGCCCATCCCCATCTCTGGGGGCAAGAGCCTGACCCCAATCAGGCTCTTATTTTTGGGGCAGTCCGGGTTTTCTCACTTGCTCGCCCCTATGGTAAACTTGCCTTAAACTTCTTCAATAGGACAAAAATTCTTCTTTACACACGAGGAGAGACCCAGGTGAGCTTGGTAGACCCAGGTACGCGATATAGCTTCGGCGGGCACGAGAAGTTCGTCTTCCGCCACGGATGGCTGAAGAAGGGGGTCGATGCAGCCAGAAAGGACCCCTTCATTTTCACCCGCGAGGATGCCCTGGTGACCCTGGGGGTTGGCAAAAATATGGTGCGCTCCATCCGCTTCTGGTGCATGGCGACGGATTTGCTGGTTGAGGCCCCCAACAGTAAGAGCCAGGTTCGCCCGCTCCAACCCTCAGAACTGGCCGACCGTCTGCTGAGTGAAAAGGGCTGGGACCCATTTCTGGAAGACACCGGAACGCTGTGGCTTTTGCATTGGCTGTTGATTTCAAACCCGATGCGCACCCTCGTTTGGCGGCTGACTTTTTCCACCTACCTGGTTGCGGAGTTTACCAAAAAGCAGCTCATGGACTACATTGGCAGACAGCTCGATCACCTCGGCATCCGCACCACGCCAGCGATGATCGAACGCGAGGTAGACTGCTGCCTGCGCACCTATGTCCCCGCCAGACTGAAATCCGGAGCCCTTGGAGAAGAAAGCCTCGACTGCCCTCTGGCAGAACTTGATCTGATTCGCTTCATGCCGGAGGATGCCATTTACCGGTTTAATGTGGGGCCCAAAACTTCTCTGCCGGTAGCCGTCTTTGGGTATGCCTTAGCAGACTACCTGGAGAGAATCATTACCACCCGGCGCACAGTGGCGGTGGACGAGTGCATTTACCAACCCGGCAGCCCCGGCCAGGCCTTTAAACTCGATGAAAACAGCGTTGTCGAATACCTGGAAAAGCTCGAAGAGCAGTATCCTGACCGGCTGAGCTTGCGCGATACCGCCGGCCTGCGCCAGATTTATTTACAGAATGCTTTAACATTAAAATCCTTCGGCCTGGACGTTTTGAATCAATACTATGAGCGAAATTGAACGCCAACAAAATTCCCCTTTAAATTCCCTGGTGCGCATCCGCCAGAACAACGTGCGTTCTGTCAACATCGAACAGGACCTGAACAACAGCGCCATGGCAAAAAACTATATCGTGACGGCCCAAAGCCATGCCTGCCTGGCGCGAATCCTGAACCGCATGAACGATACTGCTCCGGTTCGCGCCTGGACGCTGACCGGCCCCTATGGCTCTGGAAAATCGTTCTTCGGGTTGTTCCTGATGAACCTGATGTGCGCCTCGCAGCCTGCGCACTCCGATGCGCTTCAACGGCTCCATGAGAATGATCCCATTTTGGCCGAGCACTTAACCGCCCAAGCCAGACTGAGCGACACCGCCGGACTGCTTCCGGTCCCCATCACGGGTTTTCGCGCCCCGATTTACGAATGCTTGAAGCAGGGTTTCAGGCAGGCACTGAAGCACCTGGAAGAAAATGCCAGGCTGTCTCCGCTGCTTGCTACCCTCGAACAATGGTCCGCCGCAACCGACAGCCGCGCCATCCTGCGTTGGATTCAATCACTGCGCGAGGTAATTTCACACCCGTCCCTCGCTTATGCCGGTCTGCTCTTAATTTTCGATGAACTGGGGAAACCCCTCGAACATGCCGCCCTGCATGCCGACCGCGCGGATGTATACCTCTTGCAAGAGATGGCCGAGCTGGCAAACCGCAGTGAAAAAACGCCCTTCCTGTTCATCGGCATTCTGCACCAGGCATTTGAACGGTATGCCGCCTTGTTAGACAGTACCACCCAACGGGAGTGGTCCAAAGTTCAGGGCCGCTTTGAAGATATTTCCTTCCAAGAGCCGCCCACCCAGCAGATGTGGCTGATCGCCAATGCTTTTGAATACACCCAACCGGAACGGGTGGAAGAAGGCGTCCGTTGGGCGCGCGCTTACGCGCAGGAAGCCATCCAGCAGGATTGGCGCCCGGCCATGATCCAACCGGAGGATTTTATCAACCTATGCGCCAGGGTGTACCCGCTTCACCCCACCGCTCTGGTGACCTTGCCCTTCCTCTTCCGGCGGCTGGCCCAAAATGAGCGCTCCATCTTCGCGTACCTGGCATCGTTTGAGCCTTTTGGACTGCAAGAGTTCCTCCAACAGCACCGCGTACCCGAAGTCGTGCGCCTGGCAGACCTGTTCGATTATCTATCTGCCAACTTTCAGGGCCGGCTGTACGCCTCGGGTCGGGCGCGCGCGCTGACGGAAGCCATCGAACGACTCAACAACTCAATTCACCTGAACCCCACCGAGGCGGCTGTGTTGAAGACCATCAGCCTGTTAAACTGGCTGGGAGAAGTCAGCCACCTGCAGGCAACCGAACCCATGCTGATGGCCGCTTTACGCGGTCCTGAAATGCCAGATGATCTCATCCGCCAGACCCTGCGCAGTCTGCAAACCCGCTCGCTGATCGTCTTTCGAAAATTCAACCGCACCTACACCATCTGGCAGGGCAGTGACGTAGATATCGAAGAACGCCTGGATGCCGCCCGGCAGCAGCTTACCGCCGCCTTCAGTATCGCAGAGGCTGTACAGCGCTATCTGCCGCCGGCCCCGCTGGTTGCCCGCCGCCACAGCTATCAGACCGGAACCCTGCGCTATTTTGAAGTCCGCTACGTAGATCTGGTCACCCGCGCCCAGGTTTTACTCACGCCAGGCGCCGGCGCGAGCGGGCTGGTGCTGCTGTGTCTGCCCGCCAACGCCGGAGAAGTTGAGCAGTTTACAACCTGGGCGCAAACCCCACCCCTCTGTGAGCGGCGCGATATTCTGATTGGCATCGCTGGCCGCACCACCCGGCTGGCGGAACTACTGCACGAAATGCGCTGCCTCGATTGGGTCAAAGACCATACCCCCGAACTGCGCGATGATCCCGTCGCTCGCCGCGAACTGCGCGCCCGCCTCTCCGAAATGGAAACCCTGATCCATATCGAACTGGACCGCAACCTCAGCCTGCACCGCCTCTCCGACAGTGCCGGCCAGTGGTTTCATCAAGGGCAGGCCCTCTCGCTCCCCGTAGGCCAGGGGTTATCGCACCTGTTATCTAACCTTTGCGGCGATCTTTACGACCAAAGCCCGCGCTTGTGGAACGAACTCATCAACCGGCGCGTGCTTTCCTCGCAAGGAGCCGCCGCCCGCCGCAACCTCATCGAAGCCATGCTGCTGCGTGCCGATCAACCCGCTTTGGGTATTGAAGGCTTCCCGCCGGAACGCAGTATGTACGAGAGCCTGCTCCGCAGTTCGGGCCTGCACCGCCCTTCTGAAGACAATACCTGGATATTGGGCGATCTTCCAGAAGAGGACCCACTTAACCTCAAGGCCGTCTGGAAGACGATCTCAGACTTCATATTTCAACCCCCCCCTGAACCCCGGCCCGTCAGCGCCCTGTTCCAAATCCTCAGCGCCCCGCCTTTTGGCTTGACCGATGGCGTACTGCCGGTATTCCTATGCGCTTTCATGGTCGCTCACCAACATGAGACCACCCTCTACCGTGAGGGAACGCTACTGCCGGAACCGGGCATCCCCGATTGGGAAGTCTTACTGCGCCGGCCCGAATTATTTGCCGTGGCCGGCTGCCGCATCACCGGCGCGCGCCAGGCCTTGATAGAACGCTTTGCCAGGGCCTATCATACCCATGCGGCGGTCATGCCGGTGGTGCGCACGCTGATCCGACAATTAAAGTCGCTCCCAGAACATGCCTGGCGCACTCAGCGCCTTCCCCAAACCGCCCTGGCCGTCCGTAAAGCCGTAGAAGATGCCCGCTCCCCCGAGCGCTTCCTGTTCCACGATCTGCCCATCGCGGTGAACGTTGAACCCTTTACGCAAGACGTGCTGGAACCGGCGCATATTGAAGCCTTTTTCAGCGCGCTCAGCCGGGCTCTTGAAGCCCTGAACATGGCTACGCCTAACCTGAGAAAGTGGGCGCGCGATGAGTTCTTAAAATCCTTCGGCTTTGAGCCAGGCGAGCAAGGATGGCAGCAGTTTGTGGAGGCCGCCGGAGAAATGGCCCCCCGCGTAACCCACCCCAGTTTGATCCCCCTGCTCAAACGGGCCACCGAAGCCGCCGACGAGCGCGCCGCGCTGGAAAGCGTTCTGGCCCAGGTCGCCAACCGCCCCTTAAAAAATTGGGGCGACGCAGACCGCGAACGCTTTGCCAGCCAGGCCCGCTATTTGGGCGGGCTGTTCCAGGCCGAACGCGACGGCGGCCCCACACTCCAGAGCGCGATCCCCCCGTTGACGCCTTTACAGCGCATCCGCAGCCAGCAGATCGCCCAGGACCTTCAGCGTTACGTTCAAGAACACTTTGCCGATGACCCCAACGTCTTACGGGCGGCCTTACTGGCGATTTTAGATGATGTTTATCCCCTAACGAAGTTGTAAGCCTGCCAAACAGGTTGCTTTACATCTTCCTTGTTCTATAATAGTATTCTAGAGCTTACGGAAAGAGGGGTGTATGCAAGCTTCGGGTGACAACCATAACGTTCGCCATATCTTATCGCTTTCGGGAGGTAAGGATAGTACCGCTTTAGCCATCCTCTTGCGGGATCGGATCCCTGACCTTGAATATGTGTTCTGTGATACTGAAAAAGAACTTCCAGAAACCTATGAGTATCTTAACCAATTAGAGGCCTATCTTGGAAAGCCAATAGTTTATTTAAAACATGACGGCAGAGGGTTCGACGAGTTACTTCAGGCTCGTCGTGGGTTTTTACCATCCCCTCAAGCTAGATGGTGTACTGAGTATCTGAAAATTAAGCCTTTTGAGAGATATGTAGGGGATAGCATTTGTTTCAGTTATGTTGGAATCCGCGCTGATGAACCTCATCGCAAAGGCTATATTTCAACTAAACCCAATATTATTCCCAAGTATCCTTTTATTGAAGAAGGTATCACTAAAGCTGATGTAATTCGCATCCTAGAGAATAGTGGTCTTGGGGTACCTAAATATTACGAGTGGCGATCCCGTTCTGGTTGCTTTTTTTGTTTCTTCCAACAGAGGGCTGAGTGGGTGGGGTTGCTTGAAAATCACCCGGATCTCTACAGAAAAGCTATGGAATATGAGAAAGAAGATAGCGTAACAGGCGAAAGATACACCTGGAGCCAACGAGAAAGCCTTGAGGAGCTAATGCAACCAGAGCGAGTCGAAAAAATTAAACAAGAGCTAGAACGAAGAGCAAGCAACGGTAAAACCATCTTTATACCTAACGCCCCCTTATCCCAGCTTTTCGAAAACGACAACTCATCGGATGAGGATGGTTGCTTAATTTGTCACCTGTGATTTTTCCTTGTGGACAAGTCAATTATTGTGAGTTGTGAGGAAATGAAATGAATAAAAATTTTCAAACCCAGGATGCTGAAAAAAGATTAAGCTTATCCTTTCATAGAACTTTTGCCTTAAGTCGAGACTCTATAAGGGTGATCCTTGACCTGGCAAGTTCCGAAGATGGTGGTAGCCCAATAACAAACCAACAGATACTTGAGCAAAGCAACTTAGGAACAATTTATGTAGAGGCCATGCCTCGTTATGCACAAGGATGTGGATTATTGTCAAAGGAGCGTTATAAGACTCCATTCGGCCAGATTTCCAGCAAATATGATCCTCTTTTAATAAATCCATCTACTCAATGGCTAATGCACTATTACCTGAGCGCTCCCCATGGGCCAGGGCCAGTGTTCTGGAATAAGTTAGTGACAACCCTTTTCATACCTGGTCAGGAATTTACTGTTGAAGATTTGCTCTCGTGTATAAGAGAAGGGAATGAAAGTATAAAGAGTGATACCCTATCGGAAGCAAAGACAGCTTTTATTGGCACTTATACCAAGAAGGACGGTCTCGGAAACCTTGAATTGATTTCCGAAAGTGACGATAAAAGAAAATATCAAGTAAATTATCCTTCTCCCCCACCCCTATGGGCAATGGCAGTGGCCTTTATAGACTACTGTCAGGCGCAGTATCCGGGCGCCAGCGTGATCAACTTGAGCAGTGTATTAGATGAAAGCGACTTTGCGAAAATCTTTATGGTAGGGGTCCGGCGGATCAACCTCATGCTCAGCCGAATGCAGGAAATCGGCTACGTGAACCTGTTTACATCCGTCCCCCCTTACGGGATTGCTTTACTCCAAACCGATCCTATCCCCTTACTGGAAAAAATGTATGTCAACGAAGAGCCTGATTGAGCTGATTGAGCGGCTTTGCCAGCCGGGTCAGCGCGCGCGCACGGGCATTTGGCTGGTGCCAGATGGCGAACTTGGCCGCGAAGAGGACATTCTTCAGAGGATGAGCCGCACCTGTGACGTAATTGACCTCAGGCAGGCGGTTTTGAAACGCCGGCCTGCTCAGACGCAGTATGCTGGCATCAACCCAGAGAATATCCATAAATGGCTCGACGACATTTTGGAAACCGAGGTATCTACAGACTGCGCCGTTCTCCTGCATTTCGACCTGCTGCTGGCCTATTTACCTGCCCCAGAGCGAGAACGCACCTTAGAAATACTAAAGATCTCTTTTATACGCCGTGGGAAAGCCATGGTCATTGCCCTGCCCAAACGAGCGGTGGGTCTACTGTTTAAAGAGGAAACCGCCGCCGCCTGGCAGGCCGAAAAACGCCTTGTAGACGATGAAAATGAACGTAGAAAAGCAAACGAGGGAATGCTATGACTACAATTGGACAGTACGTAAAGTTAGATACAGACGCAGAATTTCGCAGTGACGTACAGCTATCAGCTTACAATACCGCCTATAATCTGCCGCTTTTAAAAAGCTATCTTTTCACCGCTACCACGCCAGCCGGTAACTGGTATTCATCTCTCAGCATCTTAGACATGGTCATAGACACATTTAACAACAGCCGGCTGGAAAACCGGATGGTGACCATCGCGGATTATGGGCATGGCAAAAGCCACCTGGCGCTGGCGCTGGCCAATTATTTTGGCCGCCCGTACCCGTCTGAAGAAGTCAACGTACTGCTGTCTAAAATCGAACAGACCCTCAAAGACAAGGCCAGTTATACCAAATTCCTCTCTTTTAAGAAGAACGGCAGTCCTCATATGGTCTTATGCCTGCGCGGCGATGTCGCTGGCAACATGCGCAGCCAATTCATCCGCGAGTTAGAGCGCGTGATCGAAGCAACTCCCGAAATCCGCGGAACGCGCATGCCCTTCTGGTTCAGCCAGGCGGAAGACCTCTTGAAGAAGCTGGAAGGCAGTGCCCTAGAAAAGGCCAATGCCTATCTGAGCCAGTTCAATACCGATGTCGCCGAGTTGATTGACGAAGTTCACGCGCGGAACATGCAGATGTACGAGCGCTGCATCGAAGCCATCCGCGCCGCCTACGGCTTTGCCCCCGACCTGGGCAGCGAAGTCAGCCTGAAGCAAATCCTGGCCTGGGCGGTGGAGAAGTTCTGCGGAGCCGGTCGTCCGTTCCGGGGCATCCTGATCCTGTTTGATGAGTTCACCCTCTACCTGTATAACTACGCCGCTCGCGGCCTGTTTAACGAACTGCAAGACCTGATGAATGGGGTCTCAGAACACCCAACCAAGGTAATCTTCCTGGCCTTTGCCCAACGCGATCCATCCGAGTACGTGAAGTTGATTATGGATAAAGGGGACAATCTGAATTCCGTTCTCAAAGAACTGGACCGCATCCCCCGCAAGCTCCTGCTCTACTCGCTGATGGAGAGCGTGATCGACTCATATCTGGTTCAAGACAAAAAACTGTGGGATATTCTCCTGAACGACCCAGACCTAAAAGGCTGGTTTAGCAGTGCCTGCGATATTACTTTTGACGCCTTTGCCTCGCGCTATCGCACCACCTTGCGCTGGAGTTATGAAGATTTCCAGACAATTGTCGCGAAGGGCTGTTTCCCCCTCCACCCCATGACGACCGCCCTGTTGTGCAACGTCAAAATCCAGGCCATTGCCGGCACGCAATCCCCGCGCACCATCCTCGGTTTTGTGTTTGACCAGTTGAACCAGCGCAAAGACCAGCCCTTATCCGTCAATGGCCGCATCAACTGGATTATGCCAGTCGAACTGGTTGACTTCTTTAATGAACAGCTCGCCGGCGAGCGCTTCCGCCTGTACGATAATGCCCGCCGCATGATCGGCCCAGACGCCTCCGATGAAGAAAAGCGCGTGCTGAAAGCCCTCCTGCTGGTAGATATTGCCGAGCTAAAAGGCGGCTACAATGAACAAGTGGATCACATTGCCACGATGGCAGGACTGCCCAGCGGCACGGCCAAGGGTATTTTAAAGAAGTTAGTCGAACAGCGGGTAATTCGTCAGGATGCGACGAACCGGCGGTTTTCTTTCTTCGCCGGCAACCTCGACATTTCCGATTACGACCGCCTGGTTCAAGAAAAGCTTCAAACCATCCAGATCAGCGCGGAAGATATTCGGAAATTGGGCGATAAATTCGTTCCCGATGTCCCTCCCACAATCGCATGGGGCAAGGCCGAGGACTGGCAGGCGAAGAGCATCTTACTGCTGGCCGAAGATTTCACCGTCGAAAACCTAAGCAAAGAAATTGTGGGCTACCGCACCAACCAGACCACCATCTCTCCCGGACAGCGAGGGCTGATCTTCTGGACGCTGGCAAAAACGGAAATCGAACGCAGCAACCTGATCGCCACTGCCCAAGGGATCCTTGATAAGGCCACAGAAGGAAAGTTTGCTCTTCCCATCCTGGTGGTTTTGCCTCGTGATGCCTCCCCCAATCTGATAAGCGCCCTGCGGCGGCAGAAAGCACTCAACGCATTCACGTTCTCCGAGCGCGAAAAATACAAAGAAATGCATGCTCAGGATGCCGCATCGGTGGAAGTCGACATTGTCCGCGAGCTGAGCGCGCTGAGCTACCACAAAGACAACTACACGGTGATGCGCCCGAAAAGCGCCTATATGACCACCACCCGTTTAAGTACGGCGCTCGTGGGCATTGGACAGGCGGTTATAAGCAGTGTGGTTACACGGATCTACGATGCGGCGTATAAATACCACCCGCCTGTGTTTTATACGCAGTATGGTGAAAACGGAATCAACCTGAAGAATGCGACGAAACTGTTGGCCGCGGCCCTGTTAGAAAACAGCGTCGGCAGTCATGTTTCCGTTTTAGAAAATAACTCCCTGGTCAAACAAATGATCGATTCGTTCCTGGTGTCTAAATGGGGACTGCTCAACCCTGCTACCCGGCGCATCCAACCCCCCAGCAACGCCCATATCCAGGCCGCCTGGAACCTGCTTGACCAAACCTTCGCTCCGCACAACGGAGAAACCAGCGTACAAGAAGTGCTGCTGGCGCTGTTCAACCCTCCTTACGGGTACGATTTCAACACGCTCACGCTTTTATTCAGCGCCTGGTTTGGTCACAACGCCAGGGATCTAAAGATCAGCATCGGCCCGGCAAAAAAGACCCTGGAAGATGTCCGCAAGTTGCTAGAAGCCGGCCCCAAGGAATTCATCACCAAAATTTGCGTGACCGACAAACTCTTCCTGGCTCGCCAGGACCTTTCGGAACTAGAAAAGAAAGCCCTGGATGCTATTACCCGGGTCGACACGGGCGGCCTCACAATACAACAGGCCGAAGCACTACTGCCCGAACTGCACAAGTATAAAGATGACGACCGCTTCGACCCTGCCCGCCGGAACAACGCCCAGTCGGCCTATCAGTTGTTGGAAGAAGCCGTGGAGAAGGCCAAACAGCACCAGGAAGAAGCGGAAAAGATCCGCAAAGAAATTGCCAAAGCCCGCAGCCTTGACACTCTGTTCAACCTGCAAAACAGGATCAAAGAACTCCCGGCCTGCACCATCGTACTGCCCAACGGAGCCGGGCGCACGGAACTCAGCGCCGCGCTGAAGGACCGGCTCGAAAAGCTGGTCGAAGAAGCCTGCCTCGAAGCGCAGAAATTGGATGACCTTTACAACTACGGTCTGCAAAAAAGCCAGCTCGAAGCATTAGGCAAGCAGTTAAGAGCAGAGCATTTCAACGCCCTGGCTGAACGAACTGTGCTTGCCCTGCAAGAATTGGAGCGCCAATTAGCCAGACTGGAGAAAAGCCGTGAAGAAAAAATGCTCCGGCAGACCATCGAAGCGATGGATACCAGATCCACATCGCTTCATCTGTTGTATGAATACCGCCAAAAGCTCGAGAAGATGGAAGAGCTCCCCCCCGTTGTCGAGGTGGTGAAGGAAAATAAACTCAAGTACATCAACGAGCGGATTGCAGAAATTGAAAGCGCCGCCAAAAAACTGCTCGCCGAGTTTAACGAAGTCCGTTCACTCAGCCAGCTCGACCAGTGGCATCACCGTTTTCAACTCTACAAAGAACGGGTCGTCCAAACGCCGCTCGAAGAGGAATTCCAGGCGGTCTCAGCCTCTTTTGAGGATCTGAAGCGCGCCTGGGATGAACTGATGATCCTCGATAACCAGCCGATCCATAAACCCGAAGATGTAGAGTCCATCGCCAGGCAGATTGACGAGCTTGAGAAAAGCTTCCAGCAATCTCAAACGGTTGGGGTCAAGCTTTTATTCCAAACGAGCCGCGAACTGCTCCAAAAACGTCACACGGACCTGATCCATAAAGCGGTGCAGTTATACGAGAGCATTGAGAACGACTTCCATGCGGGCCGGCAATCGCTGATGCATCTGCTGGACCGGTTAGAAAAACCGCCGATATTCCTGCCTGAAGATTGCGCGCGCAAGTGGGCGGAACTGCGCACAGCCATCAAGACCAAAATGGATCAGGATTTGGTTGGCGATATCGTACAGCGCTTTGAGAGGATCAACGACGTCAAAACCCAGGCGGAACTGGTGAAAAAGTTGATCACCATCCTGAAAGCCAAAGGAGTCTAAATGGCTCAAATCATCCTGGACCCGAATAAACTCGCTGAAGTACAGCCCGGCTTCACTCCGATTAATACGGAAATCGAGTTTCTACGCCATGCCGATGAGCCAAGGCTGGTGATTCGGGGCGGGTTGTGTTCATGGGCAGAACGGTATTATCAGGCGCGCGGCATTTCTGTTTCTTATGCCGTTTCTCGAGCCGGTTCGATCGTGCGCGTCTGTCCGGGCTTATCCGAAGCGCAGGCCGAAGCCATCCTTCAAAAATTTGGCGATAAAATACCGGATCAACCCATCCAAACCCTGACTGACCTTCTGCAAAAGATTTGTCCCGCTCCCCTATGGGAAGAAGCGCCTTCCATTGATCACCTGGCGCGGTATTTCCTGTGGCTGTGGCAGAATGACCTTGATGATGTATTACAGCCGCTGATACGCGCTCAGGCCGAGATATGGGAAGCTCAGTATGCCGGGCCTGTTCCACTACCCTACCACTGCGCGCATGATAAAACCTCCGCCCTGGCAGCTCTGGAAGAATGGGTGGGCATTCGGCCCTCCGACTCTTGGAATTTACTCGGAGGGTTCCCCAGGCCGGTTCCCACCGCCATCAAAAATCGAGCCATCGAGGCATGGAAGCGCGAAATCATCACCACAAAAGGGCAGATCTTCTACCAGCTTCGCGACCGCAATGTTCCTTACAGTTTACTGCGGGAATGCGCCCGTGAAACCGCCCACTATCTGATTGCGCATCCAGATCTGCTAAACGAAACATGGGTGGCCCACCTGGTGGATTATCTCTCGCCTGAATTAAAGGCCGAATTACGCGAAAAAGTACCCCCGCCCGTCCCCGCCGATTTGCCCACCGACGAAAGCCGCATTCCAGTCTGGTTTGTTCAACAATACCTGCCATACCGCGAGTGGCAGATTGCAACGAACAACGAAGAAGCCCATCGGGTCGTAAACCGGTTGGCGCGCCAGTTCGCCGAGTGGTACCTCGAAACCTTCCCCGAAATGCTGTTGGGGCATCCGCTTCAACCGATGCTGGGCTTCCAGAAAATGAGCGATCTGGTGCAGAGCCAGCGGCCCACCATCACCCTCATCCTCCTGCTGGATGGGCTTAACCTATCTGATGCCCGGCAGTTAATGACCCTGATTCAGGAGCAGATCCCTAAGCTGAAAATTGTCCAAAACAGTACGGCTTACAGCGTATTACCCACGGTGACTTCCTTTTGCAAAGAAGCGCTCATTCGCGGAGTTCCACCCCGCCATACCGCTGAAACGGAAATCATTGGCAGGCTGATCCCCGCCAACCGGACTCCGGTCAGCCTGCTGGCAAACGCTCAAAAAGGCGAGGTCTACATCTGGAGTATTCTAGAACCAGATGAAACGTATCACAAGTACGCCGACAAATCCGTTTTACAACGCAACGTAGAAAGCCAGTTGGGCAGCGTTGTCAAAAAATTAAGTGATGTCGTTGATGAGCTTCCGCCCAACCTTCCTTTAAGCATCATTGTAACATCCGATCATGGGCGTCTGCTCACCACTTCGCCGCGCAAGTTAATCATCCCAGAAGGAATGGAAAGCCACGGTCGTGCCGCCTGGGGACCGACCCGGGTTGAATTCCCGGCCAGTGGATATGTTATGATCAACAATATGGTCTTCTTACATGCCGCCCGGTTTGGCCTGTCAGAAGATGTGATCCTGCCTTTGGATGAGAGCACTTTCCTTACATCCGATGGAAGATCGGGGAACGAATCCTATTCCCACGGCGGTTTGTATCCTGAAGAGGTGATTGTACCCTGGGTGGAGTTGGCCCGAGACCTCGTGCGTCCAGACATTGAGATCACCATCACCGGTTCGGGGATCGCGGAGCTGAACGGCACGCTTACCTTCACCATCCTCAACCTGGGCGATGATGAGATTGAGGTAAAATCATTGGAAGTGTTCATCCCGAAAGCGCAGAGCCAGAAAATTGAGTTAAACTGGCTCATGCCCGCGCGAGAGCAGATCACCCGAGCAATCCCTGTATCCTGGTGGCCTACCCAAAAACAAGCCAGGTCATTGGCAGGTGAACTGACCGTTTGCGATCACCAAGGTGTGGAGTATACCTACGCCTGCAACCTGACCCTGGAGGTTGAAGAAATGTATACCACCGATACGCCTGATATTTTTGCAGATTTACAATGAGTGATCTAGCCAACTCTACAGATCCTCTTGCTACCGAAAGAACGCGCCAGCTTGAAGAAAAAGCAATCAGCGTTTTTGGCCGTTTAGTGATTGATAAACGCCGTCTGCCGGCCAGCCAGTTACAAAAACGCGGAGTGCCGGCCTATGTTGGAGAATGGATCCTCGATTCCGTTGTTCCAGGGAAAGGGCCGTTAACGCCCGAAGAAGCGGCAAGGGTCCAGGCCTGGGCCGACAAATATATCCCTCTGCCTGGCGAAACCAATATCATCAAAAACCGCCTGCTCGATGGCGAGGTGGTCAAAGTCTTAACACCCGTCGTCGTAGAAGTGGAACTGACGCGCCGGCGCCAGGAACGCGTCGCCAAGATGAGCCTGTTAGGCATCGGAGATGCCTTTATTCCAGATGGGATTGTGCAAAAAAACCCCGACCTGCTCAAACAGGGTATGTGGGGGGTAGCCGAGCTGTGCAATACGAAAGAAGGGGTTGCTGTCACCTCATTTAACCCCATGCAGGCCAGCGTCAACGTTGGGTTATATAAAGAAGCGCGGAAAAAATTCACGCTGTATGAATGGCGTGATTTAATGTTGCTTTCCATGGGGTACAACCCCCACGTTTTTACGGAACAAGAGCAGCTATTAATCCTCTGCCGCCTGCTCCCCCTGGTTGAGAAGAACATGCACCTCATCGAACTGGCCCCCAAGGGTACCGGCAAGAGCTATATCTTTGAAAATATCAGCCCGCGCGTTCGTTTGGTGAGCGGCGGTAACGTCTCGCCAGCCGTTTTGTTTGTCAACAACATGACAGGCCAATGGGGATTATTGGCCCGCTTTGCCGTCGTAGTTTTGGATGAGGTCCAAACCCTCAAGTTTGAAAAACCGGAAGAAATCGTCGGCGGATTGAAGGGCTATCTGGCCAATGGGCGCATCACTCGCGGGGGCTTGCACGAGACAGCCAGCGACTGTGGATTGGTACTGCTCGCCAATATCGCCTTAGACAGCCACCAGCGGCCCGTTTGCAATCCGCTCGTACAAGAACTACCCGATTTTTTACAGGAAACTGCCTTCCTTGACCGAATGCGCGGGATGATACCTGGCTGGAAGGTCAGGAAACTGAGCAGTGATTGCTTTGCTACCAGCGTTGGGCTGAAATCAGACTTCTTTGGCAATGCCCTGCTGGCGCTGCGCAACGACCTTGAACACGATCAATATTGCGCTCGCCGGATCGAACTCAAGGCGGCCAAGCCCTACAAACGCAATGAAGACGCCATCCGCTTAATCGCCAGCGGATTGATGAAAATCCTGTTTCCGCATGGGATAATTACCGACCAGGAATTTCGAACCTACTGCGTCCAGCCAGCGGTAGAACTTCGCCAGATCATTTGGGACCAGTTACAGTCGCTGGATGCTGAATACCGGCAGTATGAGAGCGAAATCGCCTGCAACATTTTGCCAGGGGAATAGGCCAATGGCACTCTCTTCTTCCATTTATCTCGACTACAACGCCACCACGCCTTGTGATCCGCGGGTGGTAGAGAAAATGCTGCCCTTCTTCACCCAGATCTACGGAAACCCCGCCAATGGGCTACACGTTATGGGGCGACAGGCCAATAAAGCGGTGGATCAGGCGCGCGAGCAAGTCGCCGACCTGATCGGCGCTCAACCTTATGAAATCTTCTTCACAGGAGGCGCTACCGAAAGCGATAACCTCGCAACGCTCGGCGTAGCACGAATGGCCCGAAATGGTCCACGAAAACGCATTATTACCACCCTGGTAGAACATAAAGCCGTGCTGCTGCCTTGCAAAAAGCTTCAAGAAGAGGGCTATGAAGTGATATTCTTACCCGTCGATTCTCAGGGACGGGTAGCTATCGAAGACGCCAGAGCTGTCATTAATGACCAGACTTTGCTGGTATCTGTTCAGACGGCCAACAACGAAATCGGCACGCTCCAACCTATCCTGGAAATCAGTCAACTGGCTCACCAGCATGGCGCTTACTTTCACTCCGATGCCGCCCAGGCCGTTGGAAAAATTCCTGTAAATGTTCAAGTCTTGGGCATTGACTTAATGTCCATCAGCGCCCACAAATTCTACGGGCCAAAAGGAATCGGCGCGCTCTATGTGCGTGGGGGAAGGAGAAGCATTCCCATCGAACCTCTGGTGTGGGGGGGCGGCCAGGAGAATGGCCTGCGATCCGGCACATCCAACGTCCCTGCCATTGTGGGAATGGGAGAGGCCAGCCGGATCTGCGCAGAGATGCCGCCAGAAGAAAGCCTGCGCATCTCATCACTACGTCACGAATTGGAAGAAGCCGTGCTAAAGTCAATCCCTGGCCTGAAGATCAATGGAGCCGAGGCAGAAAGGCTGCCCAATACCAGCAGCCTGGTCTTCCCACAAGTTGATGCCGATGCGCTCCTGCTCAACCTCCCCCGTCTGATGCTCGGCACAGGTTCAGCCTGTACTTCCGGAGCGATGGAGCCTTCCCATGTACTACAGGCCATCGGGTTATCGCGAGAAGAAGCTTCTTCGACAGTCCGGGTCAGTCTTGGAAGATTTACTTCCGCTCAAGAAATCCACCTGGCCGCGAAAGAAATGGCCCAGGCCTGGCAGATGCTCAGCGAAAAAGCGCCTTAAACCGAAACGCCTTCCCCTTTTTCATCCCGACCGAGGCTAATAATCCTCTATCGGTTTGCCTTTATTCCAATATTCATTGAAGTTTTCTACCGTCGTGCGCGAAGGTGTATATTCGCTTAAGTGGCGGTGTTTCCCAAAAGCGCCTGCAAAAGGGGGCATATTGATTGCTCCGGCTGGATAGTAAAGGAACCGGTCGTGGGGAAGTTCTTCTCCAGGTAAGATGCGCATTGCGAAGTCAACCCCTTTCGTTTTAAGGTACTCTTTTAAACGCACGATAGAATCTGGCCGCAGAGAAGGTGGTTTCCCATAGAACGATTTAACCTGGCGTTCAGCAGTCATCAGCCGGATTTGCTTCAGTTTGGGGCTGCGGCCATCGTCATACAGCTCATCGAAGAGATCCACAATTCCCTGATCGAAGTATGGGTCGACCCAGTAAATATATTCCTGGCAAGACTCGATAAAACGGATTAAGTTCGTCCGGTTCGCCTCGGGATTTGACGGATCGAGCAGAGCCCCCAAGAGTTCCACCCTCTCGCCATTCAGCAGAGGCAGCTCGCTGATTTTCTCAACAACTCCGTGGAGCCGATCATGAATATATCGCGCCAGACGGTGATAGCGGTTCTTCGCCGGCAGACCATAACAGAAATTAAAATCCCCTACTATGATCAGGCTTACCCTGGCCCTTGTGATTGCCACATTCAGCAGATTGTACGTGTCTTCCAGCCAGTTCAGGGTACCTTCAGGAATACCATCCGCCAGGACGGGGGAAAACAGAATCACATCGCACTCATCCCCCTGGAATTGGTGTGCCGTTCCAGTCTTGATACGGGGATTGCCTGGGAATGTCTTTCCCAGCCATTCCCGGAGCCTGGTCTCCTGAGCACGGAATGGCGTGACGATCCCAACCGTTACGTTTCGATAACCGTCTCGATCAAGGGTTGTAAGCAACTGTGGAACGAGTAATGCAACTTGTTTTAATTCCTCATCGTTATACCCACTGCCATTGGGCGGGCGCCGAAAATGACCGGGGACTTTCAACCAGCATGCACCACCACGTTTATTCAAGAACTCTTTTGGATATCCTCTCCGTGTTAAGTCGGTTTTGATGATCAGTTGATTTTCATAAAATTCTTCATTGGAAAAACTGACGATCCGCGGATCCGAACGGTAATGCTCATTGAGCAGAATTGGGCCCGGATGAAAGCCAACACTCTTTTCCCCTAAATCATACAGAGAGTGAGTGACGTAAGAGAACGCATCCAGCCCAATCCCGTACTTCTGGCCGATCTGTTTATCCAGGTTGGCCGGCAGGGTCGCGACGTGGCGAAGCTGGTTGGGATCGCCGATAATGACCACTTTCTTTGCCCGGTAAAGCAACGGAATCGCTGAAGGTATATCGCATTGCGACGCCTCATCAATGATAACCAGGTCGAATAACCCGGCATCCAGTGGAAAGTTCGTCTTGGCGGTAAGGTTGGTGATTGCCCAAACCGGAAACATCTCTAATGCAAAAGGGAAATTCCGGCGTTCAGCGGCTTTCAAGGCGTTATACAACCCCGGATCCCGGCCATAGTCTAACTCGCTCAACTGCCGAACCGCTGAAATATAGTTTTTGGTTCCCTCAAACACCGCATTAGAAACCAGCCCAGCGCGGCGGAACCAGGTTGCGCGCATCAGGTCTCCGGCCAGAGAAAAAAGGGCCTGGCTGGCCTCCTGGTATGCTGCCAGGGCGGCCTCTTCTTTAGGCAGACTGGCAAGCTGGTCCTCACTGTGTTGAATGACCGCATTGGCTTCCCAAAGAGCCACCACTTTTTGCCATAAACGAACCCAGGCAAACGCCTGGTTCTCATCTATCACGGCGCTCAAACCAAACGCTCCCCCAGCCATGTTAGCAGTGGTGCGTTGCAGCGCTTCCAGGGTGGGTATCTGATGGATATTGTGGATAAAAATCGCACGGATACGCTTCAAAAGTTCCATTAACTTCTCTGCGTTTGCTCTTGCTTTTTCTTCCACTTCCCTCAAGATATCAGGCAGAGATTCCAGTTCAAAACTCGCCAGATTCAACCGGCCAAATTCGTCCAGGTAATCCTTCAATACCTGTTCAGACGCCTCCTGGAATTTCGCTTGAGTCTGCGCGATCAACTTTTGGAGGCGTTGTATTTCTCGCATCAGCTCTGCCGCCTTCACAACTTCCGCCAGGGCTTCAACCGCTTGCTGTAGAGCAGGCAGGCCCACATGCCCCGACGCCAATTGAGTCGCTTTCATCCCAAGCACGGCGCTTCGAGCAGTGACTGCCTTAGATAACTCTTTCTGGGGATTGAATAAATGAAGAACGATGGCAATTTTCTGGAAGAAAGAGAACTGGTTTTCAGCGATCCGTTGCAGATCGGTTTTCCACTGATCTGTTTGCCCTTTAATTTGCTCGAATTCCGCCTGTGAGTAATTCTCCAGCAGCAGAACAGCGCCGTTTTGTTCGTCCGTTAAGCGCTCTGTTTGGGCATCGAATGCTTGTTTTAACTCATGATAGCTCCGCTGGGCTTCTTGCCATTCCTTTTTTGCAGCAATGCAGGCGAGCAATTGTCTAACTGCCTGGCAGTATTCCAACAATTGCGCCAGGGACGAAATGGCATCTGGGTGCAGCATCCCGCCGGCAAAGTGCCCCCATTGCCGCTCATACTCCCGGATTACCTGTATCGCCGGGTATTTCTCCTCTCTGTCCGCAAATACTTCGCGCAGCGCCCCAATCAGTTTTTGCCGCTCCGCTGTCAGCGCCCGTAAATCTTCCGCCAGGTTCGACAAAAGCGCGTTGATCTGAATTTTATCCTCTTCAATGAAAGGGAGCTGTAAGCCCGCGAACTGTTCTCGCTGAGAGTCGGTCAGCCTCTCTAGAATCTGTTCTCTCTCCAACTGGTAAGAGCGGATTTTTCCGTGAAGGTCGCGAATGAGATTCAACTGGTCGTTGGTCTGCTTCAATCGCTGTTTGCCTGCGCGATAACGGTTTTCAAGATCTCCAATCGCCGGCCGGTGAACCTGTGCAATAGCGCTCTCCATCTGTTCTACGGTGCGCTTGCGGTTAGCAGAGTTTCCGGTGCGAATTGCGCCTTGAAACCGCGTTTCTTCTTGCAGACGATCCATAACAACATCTACCGCTTTGTTGTTATGGCTTGCGAATAAGACCTTCTTTCCCTCCAGGTAAGCCTGGGCAATCAGATTCAAAACCAGTTGCGATTTTCCTGTTCCTGGAGGCCCCGTTACAATGGTCACCGTATGCTCAGCTACGGCACGAGCGGCTTTCCGCTGCTGTTCATTGATATTGGTTACATAAAACTGGTCATCTTCGACAAAATCTGGCGCCGGCGCGTGCTCATGCTCTGGCATTCCATTTAACAAATGCTCAAGTGGTTCAGGAGCATCCAACCAACGGCCATCCGCCCGCAGTTCTTGAAGTTCAGCAATCAGGTTGCCAGTAAATTCACTATTTGCCCAAAACAGGCCTGTTCCATCAAAAATTGAATAATCAGCAATGGTTGCCAGAGAATAATCTTCGTGTGAGAAGACCGGCAGCGGCCTGGAAAGTCGGGCTGAAAGCGATTGCGTAACGAATTCTTCGATCTCCTCAAGCGAGGGTTGATTTTCAATGAATGTACTGAAGCAGTTTAAGAAGTCGGCAATCTCATCCGCGTCAAACCCAAGATTCATCAAAGCGGCGTAACTCAGGCTGTACTCTTCTGGTTTGAAGATCACCGTATTGGAAATACCCTTCTCCATCGTGACCGGGATAAACAGCAGTGGAGAGATCTTCTCCGCGTTCAAATAAACAAACGACTTCCCCAGGCAGAGTTGTTGATTCCGACGGTGAGAGTTGTCCAAAAAGGCTCGTAGACGATCGTTGGAAGAGTCAAACCGCAGCTCGATGCTTTGCCGGCCAGCCAGGAAGGAATAGGCAAGTTCGTCTGAAATCTCCCAAATATACAAGTCAGATCTATTGAAGCTAAACTGATGTTGATATTCGTAATTTAAGCACTCTCGAAAGTACCCAAGCAGCCGCCCCCACTCATCAGCAGACTTCACCCGGCTGAATGCTGGTTTTGGCGTATTGACCATTGGGGGCGTCCTGTTGGGACGTGGAGTTATTCGAGGCGCTCCTACCTGGGCGCTGTTCTTCGAAGCCAACTGCTTTTCGGTTGTTTCCGGAGGCGTAAATGGTTCCCCGCTGATATCCAGGATGTTGTTCAGGTTGAAGTTACGCTGATCGTTTCTCAGGTGACAATGAGCGAGTAATTTTCCGGGTTCAACCCATTCTAACGGGGAAATGCGGCGTTCCGAAATATTGCCATGATAGTCTCGATAACGAATATAGAGGGATGAACCCGATTGGATCGCCTCATCAATTGCTCGTTGTATTGTAATGCGATCTACCACAGAATGCTCCTAATCATTGGAGTTACTGAGAATGCGCGGGAACTGAATCTTGAATATCTTCGCTGTTCCGAGAGCCTGAATCGCTAAATAACGCACATTCCATCGCCTGCGGCTCTTATGTGGCGCGTCATTTCCTAACTTAAATGATCCTGAGGCAGTTTATAGACTATCGAAAGAGGTATCGTAAATGCCCCACCTACCAGGCAGTGAAAAGTTCACTTTCTTCTGCTATCGAATACCTCTCCTAATACAATTGCCTTTACGGTTGCCCCTGGCTATTATAGTAATAGCCTTCTTCTCGATCAAGTCGTATGAATTAACGGTTATGCAAACCGAATAGCAGTCAATGAACCAGCGAACTTAAAGCCCATGCGCCTTGCGATGGAACCAGACGGCCCCGGCCCCGGCCAGCCCGGCGTGGATGCCGATGGCGGCACGCACCAGGCGCGTTTTTTCGGAGGGCACCAGCCCACAGCTTGTGCGGATGGTCTGCCG
>Ga0101944_10003357_pt1 | contig 22640 bp, 22 predicted proteins | sample DewCreD2012metaG_FD_75245 | JGI IMG/M metagenome (GOLD analysis project Ga0101944, IMG submission 75245) | Hot spring sediment bacterial and archeal communities from British Columbia, Canada, to study Microbial Dark Matter (Phase II) - Dewar... ... | reverse complement strand
CTTTGTCCAGCCTTACGAGGCCGGGCACATGAGTTCGTTTTCGGTTGCGCAAAACAGGCCAAGATCCCCTGGACGCCGTGACGGTTTCATGTCTCGGGGGTGGCGACAACCATGCCCCATCCGCCCGATACCGCCACGGCATTTTCATGGACGGGGGCGGTTTTCATCATCAGGGTTTAATCAAAGGACTTTGACGGGGTCCTGCCGCTCTTCATCAGTTGACAGTCTTCCACCTCGGAATTACATTACGGCGGATTCGCGGCAGCGATATCGGGTTTTCTACCTGTTCCGTCTGCTGATGAACATCCTACCAGGTTCAACGTCCTGGTTGCAAGTCACCGTTTCACCTCCGATTTCCGTATCCACAACAGAGGAGTGCTCATGATTCAGGTTGACCGTTTGACCCGGTATTATGGAAATGTCTGTGCCGTCGACGGCATCAGCTTCCATATCCGAAAGGGCGAAATCGTCGGATTGTTGGGTCCCAACGGCGCAGGAAAGACGACGACCCTGCGTATGCTGACGGGGTTTCTCGCCCCGACATCAGGTACCATTCGCATCCAGGACACAGCCATCGACGAGGACCCCCTCGCCGTCAAGAAATGCATGGGCTACCTGCCCGAGTCCGCCCCGCTCTATCCCGACATGCTCGTGTTCGACTACCTCGGGTATGTGGCCGACATTCGGCAGTTGCCTCCATTCGCCAAAGACACCCGGATCGACGAACTGGTCGATCTGTGCGACCTTTCTGCTGTCATGCACAAGCCCGTGGCGGAGCTTTCCAAGGGCTACAAGCAACGGGTGGGCCTGGCCCATGCCATGATGAGCGATCCGGACATCCTCGTTCTCGACGAGCCGACATCCGGTCTCGATCCGAACCAAATCGTCGAAATCCGGGAAATCATCCGCAGAATCGGTCGGCAGAAAACCATCATCCTCTCGACCCATATCCTGAGCGAGGCCGAAGCCACCTGCGACCGGATCATGATCATCCATCAAGGCAAACTCGTTGCGGACGGTACGACCGAATCCATCAAGCAGAGCGCCGGAGGGCTCAACCTGCTCCATCTCGTTTTCGAAGATGCCGCTTTCGACGATGTCCGCAGGGTGGTCGGGGCCGTGCCTGGCGTGACGGACATCCAGTCCATCACGGACCATCCCCTCCATGTTCGGCTGACGATCGAAACCGATGCCGTCCGCAAGGCGGTTTACGGTGCCATTCGCTCGCAGGACTGGACCTTGATGGAAATGCGGCCGGAAACCCGCAGCCTTGAAGCCATTTTCCGCGACCTCACCCAGGAGAACTGACATGCGACCGACCTTGACCATTTTCAAACGGGAATTTCTCGCTTTTGTCACCTCCCCGATCGCCTATATCGTGATCCCGGTGTTTCTGATCGTCGTCGGCTGGTTCTTCTTCTCGACGTTCTTCATTTACAGCCAGGCGAGCCTGCGCAATTTCTTTTCGCTGTTGCCGATCACCTTTTCTCTGATGGTTCCTGCCATCACGATGCGGCTCTTTGCGGAGGAAATGAACACCGGCTCCTATGAAACCCTGATGACGCTTCCGATCACCCGCTTCGATGCGATCGTCGGAAAGTTTCTCGCCGCATGGGCCCTGGTCGCCCTCATGCTGAGCCCCACCCTTCTATATCCGATCACCATTTCCTTGATCGGCACCCTCGACTGGGGGCCCGTCATCGGGGGCTACCTGGGCGCCCTGCTGCTGGCAGCCGCTTATGCGGCGGTCGGCGTTTTCGCCTCTTCGCTCACCCGAAACCAGATCGTCGCCTTCATCATCGGCGTGGCCGTCTGTTTTACCCTGACCATGATCGATAAAATGCTCTTCTTCATGCCGCCGATTCTGTTGAAGGTGTTCGAAACGGCGGGAGCGGACATCCATTTTCAGAACATCGCCAAGGGGGTCATCGATACGCGGGACATCCTCTATTTTCTGAGTGTCGGCTTCCTGGCGCTTGCCGCGACCCGTCTCGTTTTGGAAAACAAGGCTTAGAAAGGCAAGAGGCTGAAAACACCATGAAAACCATCCATCCCTATCTGCGATTCATCGGCTATGTGGTTGTCGTGATGCTGCTCAATGCGGCCGGATCGACCCTCTTTGCCCGGTTTGACCTCACGGCGAACCGGATGTATTCCCTCTCCGAAGTGAGTCGTTCGGTGGTCCGCACCCTGAGCGAGCCGCTGACCATTCATGTGTTCTTTTCCAGGAACCTGCCGGCCCCTCACAACAACACGGAGCGCTACCTGCACGATCTGCTGGAAGCCTACGGGGTCTATGCCAACGATCGGTTCAGCTATGTCTTTCACGATGTGGACATGAAGCAGGCCACTGCGGAGGCGGAAAAGAATTTGCGGCTGGCCGAAAGCTACGGGATCACCCCCGTTCAGATTCAGGTCGTCGAAAACGATGAAATCACCTTTCAGAAAGCCTACATGGGGCTGGTGATCCTTCACGGGGACTTGATCGAGCGGATACCGGCCGTAACCAACACCGACGGCCTCGAGTACAAGCTGACCACGGCCATCCAGAAGCTGAACAACAAGATCAGCGCCCTGTTGCGCATCAAGGATCCTATCCAGGTGAGGCTTTTCTATTCGCCGAGCCTATCTGCGATCGCTCCCTACATCGGGCTGAAGGATCTCTCCAGGCTTCCCGAAGACATCAAGGCCATGGTGGATCGGCTGAATGCCAGGCTCTACAACAAGCTGGCCTTCTCCCATATCGATCCGGCCCAGAGCGGCCTTTCCGACGAGGAGCTTGCGGCCCGGCAGATCATGACCCTCAAATGGCCCGCCATCGACAACGGCCGGGTGCCTGCCGGCCGGGGTTCCATCGGCCTTCTGATCGAACATGACGGAAAGACAAAGTCCATCCCCCTGCTGCAGGTTTTCAATGTGCCCATTCTGGGCACCCAGTATTCGATGCCGGAGCTGCAGCGCATCGAAGACCAGATCAACGCCCAGGCCGAATCGCTGATCGACATCAACGAACGGCTCGGGTATTTGGCGGATCACGGCTCACCGAGTCTTTACGGTCCGCCGCCGATGGGCCCTCAGCCCCAGAGAACGCCCGAATCGCTCGACATCTTCCGGCAGATTGTGGACGACACCTACAGCCTGAAGGAAATCCGCCTCAAGGACGGTCCCATCCCGGATGAATTCCATACGCTGGTCATTGCCGGACCGACGGAGCCGTTTTCGGACTACGAGCTCTTTCAGATCGATCAATTCCTGATGAAGGGAAACAACCTGGCCGTTTTTCTCGACATGTTTCAGGAAAGCCGTGCTCAGGGGATGTTCCAGCAGGGCGGCACCCACGAACCCGTGTCCACCGGTCTGGAAAAGCTCCTCGCCCACTACGGCATCCAGGTGGAATCCTCCATCGTGATGGACGAATCCTGCTACAAGCAGCAGGTTCCCCAGCAGTTCGGGGGCGGGGAGCGGCCGCTCTATTTTGCACCGCTCATCAAGAACGAAACCATCGTCAAGGACCATGACTTCATGAAGCCGATCAAAGGGTTGATCGGCTACCGCATGTCCCCGTTGACGCTGAACGAAGAACGACTGAAAGAAACGGGTCTCAAGGGTTCCTACCTCTTTTCGAGTTCCGACAAGTCCTGGGAAATGAAGCCGCCTATCCGGCTCAATCCGATGATGATCGCTCCTCCAGGCCAGGCGGAGCGCGGCAGGAAATGGCTGGCCTGTCTGGTGGAAGGCGAACTGCCGAGTTATTTCGCAGGAAAGCCTCTTCCGGAAAAACCGAAAGCCCCGGAACCGGAAGCAACGGAAGAAGATGATGCCACAACACCAGGAGATCCGGCGAATTCCGGAACGAAACCGACCGAACCTGCCAAACCGAAACCACCGGCTGTCGATCTCTCGGGTGTGACACCGGAGGGAGCTCGGATCGACAAGGGAAAACCCGGAAAGATTTTTCTCACGACGTCCTCGGCGCTCCTCACGGATGTCATTCTGGATGAAGCCGGAAGAAGTCCGAACGCCATCTGGGTCATGAACACGATCGATTACCTGAACAACCGGGAAAATGTCGCCCGGATGCGCGGGAAGGAACAGCGTTTCAACCCGATTGCGGAAGTATCTCCCGCGGTCAAGACCGGGATCAAGTTTCTCAATGTAGCCGGACTTCCCATTCTGGTCATTCTGGCCGGTCTCGGGGTCTATGCCGGAAGAACCGCACGCAAACGTCGCATTCAGCAACGGTTTCAGCGAGGTTGATCGATGAAGACGAAAAAGGAACTGCTGATCATCGCCGTCGTGGCGATTGCCTTGATCGCCTATCTTTTCCTGCGGAAGACCGATCGGACGACATACCAGCTTCCGAACGTCGAAGCCCTGGCTGCAGACAGCATCACCCGGATTCAGATCGAAGAACAGAACCGCTCGGTCGTTCTCGAGAAGCGGGATGACCGCTGGCAAGTGCTTCCGATCGATCGACCGGCGGACAACCTGAAGGTCGGCGCACTGACCGATGCGCTCGCCAAGCTGGAGCTGACAGCCCTCGTGTCGGAATCCGGCAGCCTCGAGCGCTACGATCTCGGTCCCGAAAAGCGGATCCGGGTGCGGGCTTGGGCAAAGGATGCCTTGAAACGGGATATCGAAATCGGCAAGACGGCGCCGACATACCAGCATACCTTCGTGAAATTTCCCGATGCCGACAAGGTCTATCACGCCCGATCGAATCTGCGAAGCCAGTTCGACGGAAAGCCCGAAGATTTCCGAAACAAATCGGTCTTCTCCTTCCAGCAGGCCGAGGTGGACCGCATCCAGCTGACCGTCGAGGGGAGCACGAAGACATGGGTGAAGGAGACGACGGCTTCGGAAGAAAAGGACAAGCCTGCCCAGGTGGTTTGGAAATCCGGGGAGAAGACCGTCGAGACCGAGCGGATCGACCAGGTTCTAAATGCCCTCGCGACGCTTCGGTGTGAGAAATTCCTCGAACCGGACGCGGCCAGACCTACCGGAACTCCGATTCTCGAGGCAACCGTCGTCGGAAAAGACACCCAAAGCCTGCAAGTCTTCGACCGGTTGCAGCCTTCGGATACGACGTATCCGGCTACGGCAAGCGGTCAGCAAGATGTCTTCACCGTGCCCGGCTGGAAAATCGATCAATGGAAAAAGGATTGGGCCGGGTTGCCGTGAGGTTTTTTATCGTTCGGATGCGCCATTGAAGACATGCTTGAATGGCTTGAGCGAAATCCGTTCTCGGGTTCCGGTTTTCATCCTTCATCCGACCGTGCCATTTCCTAGAAAACACAACGCATAAGGGGTTGCAACCCTGCGGCGTGTGGGTTGAAGAAAGGGTGCCAAATGAATTTTCTGAAAGTCGATATCCTTGACGTGGAGGAGAATAATATGTAGCATGGTACATATTTTCATATCAGGGGGTGAAGATGCAAATTGATAGTGAACGAATGATTCCCATCACCATCCTTCAAAAGGAACTCACCAGCAGGTTGAGGGAGCTGACCCAGACAGAAGAGCCTCTTTTTGTGATGCGGAACAATTCTCTGACAGCCGTGATTCTCTCGCCCGGAGAGTATGAATGGTTGAAAGAGGTAGAAAGTTTGTTGGAGCATCTTGAAATCGCCAATACCATCCAACAGCGCTTGAAACACCACGAGCGTTCTCAAAATGTGTCCTGGGATCGGGTAAAGGCGGAACATGACCTGTCACATTGAGCTTCATCCCGAAGCAGTAAAGGATTTTGCGAGCCTCGACGCCTCTGTTCAAAAAGAAATCGCCCGAAAAATCGACGCCCTTTCTGAAAATCCGTTTTTGGGAAAGCCCCTTGGCAACAAGATGGGCATCAATCTCAGCGGCTTTTTCAAACTGTATGCCGTCAGAAAAAAATATCGCATCGTGTACCGGCTGATCGGTGATCGGCTGGAAGTGATCGAAAACGTCGGTATCGGAAAAAGAGAAAGAGAGGAAATTTACAAATTGATTGGTAAACGAACGAACAAATGATCTGAGTAAAAACGCTGTTCCCCCCCCCCATGAATCCCGCCACGATCCGCATCCCACCGATTTCAACAGCCGAAATCGTCCTGAACGGGTCGGTCATCCGTCAGAAAAGCACTCCATCCATATTCAAAAAAAATCTCTGTTGACTGCTGCGGATCACCTCTCCGTGAATCGATCGGATTTTTTCCTTGACCTCGGTTTCATTCAACGGTATAAAAAAACCGACTGAGTACTCAGTCTAATTATTTGAATCGAGGGTCGAGATGAAAAAACGCGACGCCATTCTTCAGGCAGCCACCTATTTTTTCTCCCGGAAAGGGTTCAAGGATACGTCCATGGCGGAGCTGTCCAAGGCGACGGGGGCAGCCGAAGGGACGATTTTCTATCATTTCAAGAACAAACAGGAAATCTTTCTGACCATTCTGAGGAATCTCCGGGATGAGATCCTTCCGGAATTCGAGAAATATGAAGCTGAAAAGCATGTTCGTACCGGTCTCGACTTGGTCGAGGAATCCATTTCCTTCTATCTCTATATGGCCTCCATCAAGGAAGACCTCTTTTCCATCCTGCATCAGCGTTATCCCTATGAGCTGGCGGAGGAGAATCCTGAATGTCGGGAGCTGCTCGAGTCCATTTATGAGGCCTTTGTCGACATCTTCGAGAATGCGATCCGCAAGGGACAGCAAGACGGCTCCATCGGTCCATGGCATACCCGAAAGAGCGCCATGATCCTCTTTGCCATGGTCGACAGCATGGTTCGTTTCCGCATGTACAACCTCTATGACATTGCCTCCTTGTACAACGAAATGATCGGTGCAGGAAGACGCATGCTGGAAAACCGGGATGTGCCGGTATGGCGCACCTCGGATGCGGATGGGATCTACACGCCTGAGGGAGTTGGATGAAGCGATTTTTGAGATTATGTGTCGGCCGTTGGAAGACGTGCCGGCTGTCACGGTAACCTTTTCTTAAACGGGTGAACGGAATGCTCAAACGAATCTTTCCTTTTCTCGACTGGTTCAAGGGGTACCATCTCGCCACGTTTCAAGCCGACGCGATCGCCGGGTTGACGGTGGCCCTGGTCCTCATCCCTCAGTCCATGGCCTATGCCCAGCTGGCCGGCCTGCCTCCGTATTACGGGCTCTATGCCTCCTTTCTGCCGCCCATGATCGCATCCCTGTTCGGATCGTCGAGGCAGTTGGCCACAGGACCGGTGGCTGTGGTCTCTCTCATGACTTCGGCCTCGCTGGAACCGTTGGCAACGGCAGGAAGCGAGGGCTACATCGCCTACGCCATCATGCTTGCCGTCCTTGTCGGTGTCTTTCAGTTCAGTCTCGGCGTGTTGCGGCTCGGGCTCGTCGTGAATTTTCTCTCCCATCCGGTCGTCAACGGATTCACCAATGCCGCAGCCATCATCATCGCCACTTCTCAGTTGTCCAAAATGTTCGGGGTCAATGTCGACAACGCTCCGCATCACTACGAAACCGTCTACAAGGTCATCCAAGAGGCCATTCACTACACCCATTGGCCGACGTTCTTTCTGGGCGCGTTGGCCTTCACCATCATGTATGGCCTGAAGAAAATCGCACCCAAGGTGCCCAATGTTCTGGTGGCTGTGGCCATCACCACCCTCATTTCCTGGGGGATGGGGTTCGAACACGATGCAAAGGTACCGCTTTCGGCCATCCAACATCCTGAAACCCTGGAGCGGATTCGGAAATTCAACGAGGCGGTCAATGGCTTGAAACCCCTGGCCGAAAAACGGACCGTCGTGAGCAAAGACATCGAAAAGGCCAATGCCGCACACGACGCCGTCGCCCTGCTGAAGGCGGAGCACGAGGACAAATTGATTCAGCTCGAAAGCGAAGGGCTGAAGCAGGAAGCCCAGCAGTATCGGCAACAGATCAGGGCCGCCCTGTTCGAAGCATCGATCGGTCCGGATGGATCGATGACGTTTTATCCCAAGGGAAACCTTCCTCAGGGAGCCAAAACCGACGGCCGTATCTGGCGGATCAAGGTCGGCAACCGAGTCCTTCAGACCGACAGCCTCACAATGATCGGAGGCGGTGAGGTCGTCGGGGTCGTTCCCAAAGGGCTGCCGGCGTTTTCTATACCCAAATTCGAATGGTCCGCGGCGCTTCACCTGCTTTCGTATGCAGCCATCATTTCCCTGCTCGGCTTCATGGAAGCCATATCCATTGCCAAGGCCATGGCCAGCAAGACCGGACAGCGGCTTGACCCCAACCAGGAGTTGATCGGGCAAGGGCTTGCCAATTTCCTGGGCGCACTCGGAAAAAGCTATCCGGTGTCCGGTTCCTTCTCCCGTTCGGCCGTGAACCTTCAGGCAGGCGCATTGACCGGACTTTCCAGCGTGTTCACGAGCCTTGCGGTCGTCATCACCCTGATGTTTTTTACGCCCCTTCTGTATCATCTGCCGCAGTCGGTTCTGGCTGCGGTCATTATGATGGCCGTCATCGGCCTGATCAACGTCTCGGGTTTCATTCATGCCTGGGAAGCCCAATGGTACGACGGGGCCATATCCGTCCTATCGTTCATCTTCACGCTCTGGTTCGCCCCCCATCTCGACAAAGGGATCATGGTCGGCGTCGGCCTGAGCCTCGCGGTGTTTCTGTACAAGAGCATGCGTCCGACCATCGCATCCTTGGCACGTCACGAGGATGAGGCCCTTCGGTGTGCCACCACCCACGGTCTTCGTCAGTGCAAGTACATTTCGGTGATGCGCTTCGATGCCCCCTTGTTTTTCGCAAACTCCAGCTATTTCGAGGACCAGGTGACGGACGTGATCCGCGAAAAAGAAACCCTGCGGCACATCCTCATCGTATGCAACGGAATCAACGACATCGATGCATCCGGAGAGGAAACCCTTTCCTTGATTCTGGATCGGGTGCGAAGCGGCGGCATCGACATTTCCTTCAGCGGTATCAACGAGTCCGTCATGAAAGTCTTGAAAAGAACGCATTTGATTGCGAAGATAGGCCAAAACCATATTTTCCCGACCATGGAAATAGCCATTCGAAACATCCACGAGGCGGCGCATCGCGATGGAGACGAGGAAGATTGCCCGCTCGTGTCGGTCTGCCGGCTGGCTTCCTGAACTGCAAACGAAAAGGGGATATCCACCATGTCAGCGATTTCCATCTTTTATGGCTTGTACTGCAATGAAGGTCCCGTCATCCGGAATGTTGCGGAACGCACCGGATTTCGGTTGATCGAAGACGATGCCATCGCCGCACGTGCAGCTCAGTTGTCCGGGATGACGACCGATCGGATTTGCCGGGCCTTCTGCGCCAAGTCTTCCGTGTTCAACGCGTTCACCCACGAGAAGGAGCGCGCCATTGCCTATCTGCGGCTGGCCATGGCCAAGACGCTTCAAGAGGAGCGGATTCTCGTGGCCGGCTGCTGCGGACAGCTCATTCCTCCACAGATCACCCATGTGCTGCGGGTGTGCCTTATCGCCGATCTGGGTTTTCGTACCCAAATGGCCGCCAAAGAGCGCCTTTCCGAAAAGGAAGCCCTGAAGGCCATCCGGAAATCCGATGAAGACCGATCCTCGTGGACCTTGACCCTCCGCAAGGAAGCCGATCCCTGGGAGCCGGCCCTCTACGATATTTTGATTCCGATGGGCAAGGTTTCCGTTGATCAGGCCGTAGAGCTCATTGTCAGCAACATGCACAAGGATGTTGTCAGTCCGACGGATGCGTCCCGGGCTGCTGTCACTGACTTCCTGCTGCAGGCACGCGTGGAAGTGGCCCTGGCTGCGGAAGGACATGACGTGGATGTCGAGGCAAAGGACGGGGCTGTGACCCTCGTCATCAACAAGCATGTCCTGATGCTCTCGCGGCTGGAGGAAGAACTGAAGGCTCTCGTATCTCCGATGGAAGGTGTTCGATCCGTTGAAACCAAGATCGGACCCAACTTTCATCAGGCCGACATTTACCGCAAATACGATTTTCAGACCCCGTCCAAGGTGCTTCTGGTGGATGACGAGCGGGAATTCGTCCAGACGCTTTCCGAACGGCTTCTGTTGCGGGATATGGGTTCAGCAGTCGCCTATGACGGTGAGTCGGCGCTGAAGCTCGTCAGCGAAGAGGAGCCGGAGGTGATGATCCTCGATCTGAAAATGCCGGGGATTGACGGCATCGAAGTGCTCAAGCGGGTCAAGGCATCCAGACCCAACATCGAAGTGATCATCCTCACAGGCCATGGTTCGGAGGCGGACAGGGAAACCTGCATGAAGCTGGGCGCCTTTGCCTATCTCCAAAAACCGGTAGACATCGATGTCCTGAGCGAAACCCTCAAACGGGCCAACGAAAAAATCCACAAGACTTCTTCCCGGAAGGTACAGGGGTAAGGATTGTCATGCAGCGGCTCAAGCCCAGATTCTGGGACCATCAGGATGTGGCCGCAGGTCCGTTCAAGGCCATGTTCAATTTTCGGAGCATCTGGCTGCAGTCGGTGCTGTTGACGGCTGCAGTCGCCCTGGTGCCGCTGCTTTTTCTGGCGATCCTGGACTATCAGGTTTCCCGAAAAGCCGTCGAATCCGAAATCCTGAACCGGACCATCCGGCTGGTTTCGAATACCCGCCGCAGTATCGCCTTCTTTCTGGAGGAGCGCAAATTCGCGCTTCAGTTTATCGGGCTGGACAATTCGGCCGCCGATCTCACGAATCCCGAGCGGCTGCAGCGTATTCTCCACAACCTCCGGGCCGGGCTTGGCTTCTGGTCGGATATCGGCGTCATTGACCTCTCGGGAGATCAACTGGCCCATGCCGGGCCTTTCGGTATCGCCAATGTCAATTATGCCGATCAACCTTGGTTTCGGGAAACCCTGGATAAGGGCAGCCACATCAGTGACGTATTTCTGGGGTTCCGTAACGCCCCTCATCTGGTCATTGCCGTCAAACATGCCAAGGAAAACGAGCCGGCCTTCATTCTGCGGGCCTCACTCGATATCGAACGGTTCAATGATCTGTTGGGGCAGCTCGAGGTCAGTGGTCAGGGGGATGCCTTCATCGTGAACCGGCAGGGCGTGCTGCAGACCCCGTCCCGCTATTATGGAAACGTCCTGGAGAGACTGCCGTTCGCCGTGCCGCCGTTTTCCGACAAGACCCAGGCCGTCGAAATGCAGGATCATCAACACAAGGACGTGGTGCTTGGGTATGCTTACATCTCCGACACCCCCTTCGTCCTGATGGTGATCAAGCAGAAGACCGAGCTGCTGAGCGCCTGGCAGCGCACCCGCTCCCGCCTGATGACGTTTCTGGGGGGAAGTATCCTGCTCATTCTGCTGGTGGTGTTCGGGGTTTCCACCTATCTGGTGAACAACCTGTACCTTGCCGACCGCAAACGGGTCATGACCCTGCATCAGGTGGAATACGCCAACAAACTGGCATCCATCGGAAGGCTTGCCGCAGGTGTGGCACACGAAATCAACAACCCGCTGGCCATCATCAACGAAAAGGCCGGCCTGATGAAAGACTTGTTCATCTTTCGGCCCGAATATGGTAAGGACGAGAAGCTGCTCGGCATGATCGATGCCATCATCGCTTCCGTGGATCGTTGTGCCGCCATCACCCGACGGCTGCTCAATTTCGCACGGCATGTCGAAGTCAACATCCAGCAGGTCCGGCTGCGAAACATCATCGACGATGTGCTCGGTTTCCAGACGAAGGAGGCAGAGCATCGAAGCATCGGCATCGTCGTCGACATTCCAGAGGACCTTCCCGACTTTGTCAGCGACCGCGGAAAACTGCAACAGATCTTCCTGAACCTCATCAACAACGCTTTTGCGGCCATGAAAGAGGGGGGAAGGCTTGTCATCCGGGCGCGCAGGCTCCAGGATGAGCCGGCCATCGTCGTGACGGTTCAGGACAACGGCTGCGGCATTTCTCCTGCCGATATCCGGCATATTTTTGAGCCGTTCTTCACGACCAAGAGCCGGGAAGGCGGAACGGGGCTCGGACTTTCCATCACCTATGGTCTGGTTCAGGAAATCGGCGGCCGGATCTCCGTCGAAAGCCAGGTGGGAAAAGGAACGACGTTCACGATCGTCCTGCCGCTCGAATACCGCAAACAATCGGGGGAGCACCATGAAGGTTCTGCTGGTGGATGACGAAGACCAACTGGTATCGACCCTCGCCGAGAGGCTCGAACTTCGGGGGATTCATGCCTCGTGGGTCACCAACGGGGAAGACGCCATTCTGATGGTCAAGGCCCGAGAGTTCGATGTGGCGGTCCTCGATGTCAAGCTGCCGAAGATCGGCGGCATCGAGCTCAAACGAAAACTGGCGGCCATACGGCCGAACCTGAAATTTCTGTTCATGACCGGCCACGGCTCCCAGGAAGATTTCGATGCCGGAAGCCGAGAGGCTGGAAAAGACAATTATCTCGTCAAACCTGTTCGGATCGAAGAATTGATTGAACATCTCCAAAACCTGGTTCAAGCGGAAAAGAAAGTGTGATTGCCATGGCACCTTCCGGCTCTTCTGGAGTCTCTGTTCCTGAAGATGCAGCTGCAGAATGCGGGCTGCAGTTTTTCGGGGCTGTTTCCGCATCGATTTCTCATGAGCTCAAGAATGCGATTGCCATCGTGAATGAGCATGCGGGGCTCTTGGAGGATCTGGCCGCGCTTGCCGAGAGGGGAAGGCCTGTCGACCCGAAACGCCTGAAACAGACGGCCGTCCAGATCGCCCGCCAGGTCCAGCGCGCCGATGGCATCATCCGCAACATGAACCGTTTCGCCCATAGCATCGATGATCCCGTAAAGACCGTCGATCTGCCTGAAATGGTGTGCTTCCTTGCCGCCTTGGCGGAGCGAAAAGCGACAATGGCGGGTGTGGTCATCGATACCGCCTGTCGGGATGCTTCCTTTTCGATTCAAACCAGGCCGTTTTTCCTGCTGAATCTTCTGTGGATTTGTCTGAAAACCCTGATCGAGATGATTTCCTCCGGGGCCGTCATTCAGCTTGGCGCCGATCCGAACGATCGGGGAGTGGGGGTGTGGCTTCGCTGTGAAAGCCTCAACCGATCGAAGGAAACAATTCTTCATGCCATTCGGGAGCAGGCGGGACCGCTGTTGTGTGTTCTGAATGCGGAAGTCAACATCGACAAGGCCAGTGGTTGTATTGCCTTGAGCGTACCCAAAATCACCTGTGATCTGTGAGCCGGCGGTTCACGACAACCCTAAAAGGAGGAATCCATGTCGGATAAAGTGTTGCTGGTAGACGATGAAACCGATTTTCTCGAAGTGATGGCCGAGCGGATGAAGGCGAGGGAAATCGATGTGACGACCGCGGCATCGGCGAAGGAGGCGCTGTCCCTGATCGAGAAGGAAAGCTACGATGCCGTCATTCTCGATCTGCAGATGCCGGAAATGAACGGGATCGAAGCCCTGAAGGCACTGAAAAGCAAGAATCCCGATATTCAGGTCATCCTGCTGACGGGGCATGCCACCGTTCAAAAAGGGGTCGAGGCCATGAAGTTGGGTGCGATGGATCTGGTGGAGAAACCGGCGGACCTGAAGGTTCTGGCGGAGAAGATCAAAAAGGCTCACGCCAAGAAGATGGTGCTGATCGAGAAAAAAACCGAAGAGAAAATCCGCAGCATCATCACCCAGAAGGGATGGTAGGCTCGGGTGCGGTGTGGATGTGACCTCTCTGGTTCCATCCCGAACAGGAAAATGCCGGGGGCGCCAAAGGATGCAAGATGTCTCGATGGATCCGAAAACGAACCCATACGCAGAACTGTTCGGATCGGAAAGGTTGGGGGGTATTGCCGATTCCCTTTGCGATGACATGAGATTTCATCAGCTGCATGAGATCGCATCGGCGGCGGCTCGTGGATGAACCACTTCTATAAGCTCTAAAGATTTGCCCCGTAATAAGGTTTGATCTGACCGGGAAATCGAAATTGGATCCGGCAAGACCTTGTTCCCGGTCAGAACCAAACCCATGTTGAATATGCTCCTATCCCAAAGATCTTCTTCCACAACTCAGTCCCTTATGACCTTTCGAGTGATCGCCCGTTGCCATTGGAGCGGAAGCGATCCGGAAGTTCCCGCCTCCTCCGCCTCATGTTGTTGTCTGACCAAGCCCAAGGAAACCGTGCTTCCTGCTCAAAAATGGATAGCAAGATGGCGTGTGAATGAAATCATTTCACGTGCTGCTATACAATAGCGCATGAACGAAAACTCATGAATTTCTTTTTAAGATTGGTTGGAAAACACAAGATTTAGTTGGACTCGTTCAACTCCCGGACCTCCGTTTCCCCAAAAAGAGGAAGGCGGTTCTTACCGAATACTCAAGAAACCACTCAAACCTGTTCAAAAGGGCTATCTCCGGGCGCGTGGACTGACCGAGGCCATCTTTACATCCACCAAACCGCCTCCACCCCCGAAGGAATCCATGAGAGGAGGGCATAAAAGGGAGTGGAATGTGGATCTTAACACTCTTTTAACGCAATCCTTATCATATTCTAACAAATATTTCACAGGAATCTCATATTTACCGTTTATATATACCGTACTCTGATTTTATTCGGTAATTAAACAAATCATTAAGAAACGGCTATGATTAAAATCGATCTTCACGTTCATTCGAAAGCTTCGAAACGTCCCTCTCAGTGGGTGCTTCAGAAGCTGGGATGTCCCGAAAGCTTTACCGAACCCAAAAGGCTTTATCAGATTGCCAAAACAAGAGGGATGGATCTGGTAACGATCAGTGATCACAATACGATTTCCGGCGCCCTTGAAATCGCTCATCTTCCCGATGCGTTCATCAGCGAAGAAATCACGGCTTATTTCCCCGAAGACCGCTGCAAAGTGCATGTTCTTGCGCTGAATATCACGGAACGCCAGCATGGGGACATCCAGCATATCCGGGAAAATCTGTACGATCTGGTGCAGTATCTGCATCAGGAAGCTATTGTTCATGTTCTGGCTCATCCTCTTTACGGAATCAATGATCGCTATTCTTCCGATCATTTCGAGCGCTTGTTACTGCTGTTTCAACATTTCGAGCTGAATGGCGCTCGGGATCATCTTCAGAATGTGTATCTGAAAGCGATTCTAACCAGCCTCCAGCCCGCAGATATTGAACGCATGTCTGAAAAATACAGGATAAGGCCTCTATTCGAAGAACCCTGGAAAAAACATCTGACCGCAGGATCGGATGATCACAGCGGGCTGACCATTGCGAAAAGTTATACGGTAATCGAAGATGCAGACAATCTTGAGACTGCGCTTCGGATGATCCGGATGGGGAAAATCCGTGCCGTTAGCAGTCCTTCGACACCCAAGACAATGGCGCATAATCTCTACGGTATCGCGTGGCAGTTTTATCGGAACAAGTTCAACCTCGGCAGCCATCTGAACAATGATATTTTGATGAAATATCTCGATCGGGTTTTGAGCCCTGAATCAGAAGAGGAGAGCAAGGGATTTGTCGCAAAACTGATCGGATACTGGAATGCGAATCGACGTCCGAAAGCAGACAACGGCACCAGTAAAGATCTAAAACGGTTCATTCTTCTCGAATCTCATTCGCTGATCCGGGAAAATCCGGAAATAATGGAATATTCAGGCTCACCTGATGAAAAATGGTTTGGCTTTGTCAAAGAAATCAGCGCACGGACCATGGCATCTTTCTGCAATCATCTGATGAACCATCTTGCCGGAGCGGATGTGTTCGATATTTTTCATACCATCGGTGCGGGAGGAGGACTTTACGCGCTGCTGTCTCCCTATTTTTTCGCGTATTCGCATTTTATGCGAAGCAGGCATTTCAATCAGAAAATCGCTCAGAGATTCGATAGATCGGGTTGTCCTGAACATACTGTCAATATTGCCCATTTTACCGATACCCTCTACAATGTGAACGGGGTTGCCATAACGCTTCTTCAGCAGGTTCGGACAGCGTTGAAAAATCATCGAAAGCTTACGATGATTACCTGCGCTGAAACGAAACATCAGGAGGACGGCATCCGGAATTTCAATCCGATCGGCAGCTACGATTTTCCTGAATACCCGGAGTTGAAGCTCTGTTATCCACCATTTCTTGAAATGTTGGATTTTTGCTTTGAAAAAAGATTTACACATATTCATTCCGCAACGCCTGGACCCGTAGGGCTGGCAGCGCTCGGAATCGCCCGTATTCTGAAACTTCCGTTCAGCGGGACCTATCATACCCAGATTCCCCAGTATGTAGGTTATCTGACTCAGGACAGCGATCTGGAAAGTCTGACTTGGAAATACATAATTTGGTATTATGACCAGATGGATACCGTCTATGTGTCTTCTCAAAGTTCTGCGGACGAACTGATCGGAAAAGGCATTTCCAAAGATAAAATCAGACTGTTTTCCAGAGGCACCGATACCGATCTATTTCATCCTGCCAAACGCGATTCCTATCTAAAAAGAAGATACGGCATCGGAAACGATATTGTCAGTCTTCTGTATGTGGGGCGGATTTCCAAGGAAAAAAATCTCCATTTGCTTGCGGAGGCATATCGGAAATTGTGCAGATACACGGCAAATGTGCATCTGGTCGTGGTCGGCGACGGTCCCTATCTGGAAGAAATGAAAGCATCACTGAAAGAAACGCCTTGCACATTTACCGGCTATCTAAGCGGCGAAGAATTGGCAACCGTCTATGCGTCCTGCAGTTTTTTCGTGTTTCCCAGCACCACCGATACGTTTGGGAATGTGATTTTGGAAGCCCAAGCCTCGGGAATCCCGGTGATTGTCACGGATCAAGGCGGTCCTATGGAAAATGTGATTTCAGGAAGAACCGGACTGGTTGTCCGAGGGAATGACGAAGGTGATCTTCTCAAAGCCATGATACGGTTGGTTTCTTCTCCCGAACTGGTCAGAGAAATGGGAAAAGAAGCCCGCCAATTTATGGAAAGTCGATCTTATGAACAGGCCATTTTGAAAACTTTCGATATGTTCCTATCATAAGGGGGGTGAAACCGATTGTTTCTTTATCGACGCCAAGACCCGAAGCACCTTTTCCTGCAGTTACCGGGGAAGCGAAAATCTCGGCAGACTGACCGATATATCTTCCACATCTTCAACAGCGAGCGCTATCTCTGCGATTGGGAATGCTTCCGTTATTCTTCCGACGAAGTTGTTGATAAAGGACCAATCATCGTGTCTGAGCGGCACCCCCCGGTAGTGGAATATCCAACCGTTAGGCAATATCGTTAAACGGTCAGCACGGATTCTTGATATCGGAGAAAGGAGGTATCGACTGAGAGAAGAATCATCCCTTCTGTTTGGGCCTGGGCCAACAACAGACGATCAAACGGATCTTCAGTGAATTTGTGGGAGTGATTCGATGGCAAGAATATGCCTATCCAAGAGCAGTTTCACAAGGATTTTCCTTTAAATAGGTCTGCGATCTCCTTTGCCCCAAGAGAATCAAAATCATCCGGAACGGAAATCTCACCCGACATAAAGTCCAGCCTTTGGGGTGTATCCGGTTGCTCGCCGGACAGAGGCAACACCTTGACCATCGGCTTACCGGCTTTGACAATGATAAAAACTTTTCCCTTGGCAGCATAGACGGCCGCCGATGCCGATCGCAAATTGGTATCCTGCGAGGGCATCTAATGGAAACATCATTCGCTTGGATATTCATCAATGGCTGGATTTGCTTCATAAAATATATATTTCTAATGATAAAAGCCTGTTGACAGGTTTTCCCTCAATCTGTAAATGTTCTCTGTTGAAATATCGATGCATGTGCATTGAAGCATTCGATCGGTTTTTCAGCGTCTCGGCTTCCACTCCAATCGAACGGTGAACACCTTGGATATGGGTTGAAAGAAGGGAACATGGCGTTCAACACAACGGGGTTCTTGATGGATAAAGAAATGCCTGATACGGCTGGCCCTGACCATTTCCCGACCCCTTATCGCTGGCTTCGGTTCAGAACCAGCCGCATCTGGTCGGAGCACCTGTCCTTCATCATGCAGATCGGCCTCACCATGGTCGGATGCATCGTTTTCTGCTTTTTTCTCGGCCGATACCTCGATATGGTCCTCGGATTCCGCGGCATCTTCGTCAGCACTTTCACCGTCTTCGGTGTCGTCGGGGGAGCCTATACCACCTACCGGCAGATTCTCGAAATGACCGAGCGGGACAAACGCATGCGCTCACCCTCCGAGAGCGAACCATGACATCTTCCATACGGGACATCCAAAAACAGATCGGTTCCAAGGCCATGGTGCTGGCTATCGTTGCAGGGCTTGTCCTCATCCTGACCGGACATGGTTCATGGGGCCGCGGGTTGATTCTGGGAACGCTGTTCAGCATCATCAATTTCGTTCTCATGGCACAGGCCCTCCCCAAGACGATCGATGCCACCCGAAAACGATCCACCCTGTTGTCCTTCGGGTCGATCGGGTTGCGATACATCGTATTGGCCATCCCGATCGTTGCGGCGTTAAAATATCCCCGTTTTGAGGTGTTCGGTGTCTGCATCGGGCTGTTCATGGTTCAGATTGTCATGCTGGGGCAGACCCTATGGGAGCGGTTTTTGAAAAAAACGGCACAACCCAACGGCCTATAGGGAGGAAGCGACCACGGGCCAGGCAACTCCAACGGTTTCTTTCAGGTAGAGGAAAGTCTTATGGGTGAACTGGGAAAAATCCATCAACTTCTGATTCATCTGGGCGGCTACACGGCAACGCTCAACCTCGAAACCATGATCATGACCTGGATCGTATTGACCTGCCTCATCGTCTTCGGGTTCATGACCGCCCGAAAACGTGCTCTGAAACCCGGGCCGCTGCAGGTTGTCGGCGAGCTGCTCGTTGCCAATCTGTACACCCTCACCGAAGATGCCATGGGAAAGGAACTCGCCCGAAAATACTCACCGATGATCAGCGCCCTGTTTCTCTTTCTGCTTCTGTCCAATTGGATCGGCCTGATTCCCGTATGCGAGGAGCCGACCAAAGACCTCAACACGACCCTCAGCATGGGGTCGATGGTTTTCGTCGTTTCCCATTATGCCGGAATTCGGGCCAAGGGACTGAAAGCCTACCTGAAGGGATACTTCGATCCAATCTTTTTCATGGCGCCCCTCAACATCATCGGCGAGCTGGCCAAGGTCGTTTCCATCTCCTTTCGGCTTTTCGGCAATATCATGGGCGGCTCCATCATCGTTCTGGTCATCACCCACCTGTGTTACAGCCTGATCCTGCCTCCGCTTCTGAACGCCTTTTTCGGCTTGTTCGCCGGAACTATTCAGGCCTTCGTGTTCACGATGCTCTCCATAGTGTACATTTCGGTCATGGTGAATTGATATGACAGACATCCAAACCTGGGTCAATGCATCATCGTTTGCTTCCGCAGGAATCGCCATCGGCTTCGGGGCCATCGGTGCGGCAGTCGGAGAGGGCTATGCCGCATCACAGGCGGCTGTCGCCATTGGAAGTCGCCCCGAACAATCCGGGGACATTCTGAAGCTCATGCTGGTCGGCCAGGCCGTTGCAGAATCTGCATCCATTTTCGCCCTGGTTGTTGCCATGCTGCTCTTGTTCACCCAACAATCCCCCCATCTCATCAACGTATCGGTATGCCTTGCAGCTGGCATCTGCATGGGGTTCGGGGCTATGGGATCAGGGATTGGTTCCGGTTTTCCGGCCGCAGCCGCCTGCGTGGGAACGGCCAGACAACCTGCAGCCGGCGGACGGCTCATGACGAACATGCTGGTCGGATCCGCCGTCTGCCAAACACCGGCCATTTTCTCCCTCGTCATCGCCTTCATTCTTCTGTTTACCGATTTTTCGGACCGTCCCCTGTCACCGACGTGGGCGGCCATCCTTGGGGCCGGAATATCGACGGGCCTTGCGGCCATCGGCCCGGGTATCGGCGGCGGTCTTGTCGCAAAGGCCAGTTGCGAGGGCGTTGCCCGGCACCCGGCCAATGCGGCGCCTGTAACGAACCTCATGCTGTTGGGACAGGCGGTTACCCAGACAACGGCCATTTATGGACTTCTCATCAGCTTCATCCTCATTTTCCGGATATTTCCCGAAACCGAAACCCTGTCGAGACCGATGGCCCTCCTGGCATCCGGGATTTGTATGGGACTTGGTGCCATCGGCCCCGGGGTCGGTGAAGGCTTTGCCGGCATGGCGGCCGTTGACTGGCTCTCCCGAAACATTCGGGCTGCAGGTGAGCTGACCCGAACCATGCTGGTCGGGCAGGCGGTTGCGGAATCGACCGGAATTTATTCGTTGGTCATTGCATTGATCATGATCTTCGTTTTTTAGTCTCTTTTTTAGGATGTTACCATAAACCATTCACAGCAGTGTGGAGGAAACCATGGCAATCGAAGGAGCGGATCTGGTTAGAGCTGCAGCGTTTCTTGGAGCAGGCATCGCAATGGGGCTGGGCGCCATTGGACCCGGTGTCGGTGAAGGCATTACGGCGTCGAAGGCCTGTGAGGCCATCGGCCGAAACCCTGCAGAAGCCGGATTGATCACCCGGACGATGCTGGTCGGTCAGGCTGTCGCCGAATCGACCGGTATTTATTCGCTGGTCGTTGCCTTGCTGTTGATGTTCGTCGTTGTCTGATGGCAATCCGTCACGAATGATTCCGCCCATTGTCGAGACACTATCCGGCCTGGCATTTGCTGCCGATGGGTGAAGTGAGGAGGAGTCAGGAGAAAAGCGGTTGACGTCAGTTTTCATGGATAGGGCCGGCGATTCATGCCATAGACATTCATCGTAAACATGGTCTGTAGGGGCACGTCGCAACATACCCCTACAAGGGCCGGATTTTCACCCTCCGGGGTGACCACCATGACCGTTTACCGTGAAAACGCGTCCTGCCCCAGCTTGAGCTGCTCGCTAGCGGTGCGGGTTCGGCGACTTCTTGCACCGGCCCGACGAACCGGCTCCATTTCGGCGGGAAGGGATTGGGGAAAGCGACGACGGCCATGCCACATAAACCGCTCTCCCTTTTCAAAGGGAGGGGGCAGACACCACTGATGACGGATTTTCATTGACAGGGGCTGCGTAGTGGGATTGCCCGAACTTCTGTATAACGCATCTTGCATTTTCCCTATCAAGGGTGAATCATCATGGAAATCATCAACAAGGTTGCACTGATCACGATCAATGAAACCTTCTTTTTTCAACTGCTGTCCTTTCTGCTGTTCATGTTCATCGTCACCCGCATCATGTTCCGCCCGCTTCAGGGTGTGATGGACAAACGCCACACCCACATCGAAAAGCTCAAGATGGATATCGTGGATGCGGACCAGGAAATCACCCGCCTCACGAACACCATTGCCGCTCAGGAGGCAGCCGTCAGGGCTGAGGCAATCCAAATCCGGGCGAACATCGAACGGGAAGGTGTTCAGACCGCAGAAAAACTTCTGATGGAAACCCAACAGAAATTGGCGGAGGAACGCGAACGGATGCTGCGGCAGGTAAACCAGATCATTGACAACATACGGGGGAAACTGCAATCCGAAGCCGAATTCCTTGCGCTTACAATGATCGAAAAGCTTCTCGATCGGAAGGTACAAGCATGAACCGGAGCGTTTGCTGGCGTGTGATCAAGATCGGAGCGCTATTTCAAGCCGTTTTGAACGATGCCGTCCTCTGGGCGGCAGAATCGCAGGGATCGAATTGGCGGGATATGTATGATCCGATCATGAAATGGGTCAATTTCGCGATCCTCCTCTTCGTGATCGTCAAGTATGCAGGACCGCCCCTCCTCAATTTCCTGCGTGCCCAAGGCCGCGATATCGAGCGGGAAATGACGCGGATTGAAAAACAGAAAGCCGAAATGCTCTACCACCTGAAACAGGTTCAGAAACAACTCAATCAAAGCGATATCCGAATGACCGAAATCCGGCAGCGGATCATCGATGAGGGGCAGCGTCGAAAGGCCGCCATCATCCGGGAGGCTGAAGAGGAAAGCCGACGATTGATCGAATCGGCCGGGAAAAAGGCGGAGGCTCATCTTCTCGAGGCCAAACGCAAACTTCAGGAGGAATTGATCGATCTTGCCGCAGACCGTGCGCTGCAGACCCTGCCCAAGGTCGTTCGGGCCGAAGACCGGGAAAGAATGATCACCTCCTATCTGGACCAGATTCATTCATGAAGGATTTGCAAATTATCGCCCACTGACAGGCCCACAAAGCTTCCCAAAAAAGTAGCAACGCGTTGCGATTGGTTTTCCACGATATCCTGGAATGACGGGTCATTGGGGAGTTTCACGATAAATGACCATGGCGGAGGGCCGCCGCCCCCGGAGATGAAAATCGGCCAGAAAATACTGCCCACTGCCGACTGCCCACTGCCCACTATTTTCACGATAAATGCTCATGACGACGGGTTTTCGCCGCCCTTATTCTTGAAATCATACAGCAACCGCTTTTCTCCTGACTCCTGTCATATACAGCACCTTCCCTTCCGAACATCTCAACCCAAAGTCCTCAACACCACAAGGATCCTACCCCAAAATCTGTTTGACTTTTCCGATCCGGTAGCTACTATCCTTAATAAATGGTTTTTATTTTACATCTACCCTGAGCTACCAAGAAAGGAAAAACATCATGGACAAATATGAATGCCCCTGTGGGTATGTGTACGACCCG
>Ga0101944_10003356_pt1 | contig 22642 bp, 20 predicted proteins | sample DewCreD2012metaG_FD_75245 | JGI IMG/M metagenome (GOLD analysis project Ga0101944, IMG submission 75245) | Hot spring sediment bacterial and archeal communities from British Columbia, Canada, to study Microbial Dark Matter (Phase II) - Dewar... ... | reverse complement strand
TTGGTTATGTTTGGATAACAAGTGGTGGATTGTTATCCATAGTCGATAATGGAGTATTGAAGGGATTTTCAGGTTCATTGATTATTGCTGGTATTATCCTGTTGCCAGTATGGGTTGCTGCAGGAATATATGAAAGGAGAGGAAGAAAAAGAAAATAACAAGTTTGATTGTTGGTAACCATCGCAAAGGTGGCAGCCTGCGTTCCCGTTTGCTCTACACCGCCTGGGGAGAACTGCGCTATACTACAGGGGATACTGTTATACGCTACCGCTTCACCGGTCAACGCGAGGAGGTCGCTTTGGGCATGTACGACTACAACGCCCGCTGGTACGACCCTTATCTTAACCGGTTCCTGTCGCCTGATTCCATTGTACCAGATCCATATAATCCCATTGACTGGGATCGCTATAATTATGTTCGTAACAATCCGGTTAAATACATAGACGAGGATGGCCATTTTCCTGTACTTCCAATCTTAGCAATTATTGGTGGATTTATCCTCTTCAGCCAGGTGCCATCGGATCAGTATCAATCCGACCCCTCAAATCACGGCGATCCTGTTGTGATGGCATTAGGACTGATGCTCATGACAGCTCCTGCCTTTGGGCCTGGACTCTGCCTGAATGATGGGAACTGTATGAATGAAATTCAGGCCGTAAGCAATATTGGTCAAGGATTGTCGCAGGATGGAGATCCCCTAAACGAAGCACAAGCTGTAAGTCAGGTGGTTAATAAGGGTTTGAATTTACTGCGGACAAATGCCGGTCAAGGGTACAATTCATTCACTGCATTCAAAAATGCGCAGGGCTCGGCTGGGTCTGGGATGGCATGGCACCATATAGTCGAACAAAACCCCGCAAATATCAGCCGTTTCGGAACACAAGCAGTCAATAATACAAGTAATCTGATCAGGTTACCTAGCGGTGCGAGGTTGTTGCACCAGCAAATTTCTGGTTATTATTCATCGATTCAGCCATTAGTCACTGGTTCAGATATCCTTACAGTACGGCAGTGGCTTCAAACTAAGTCTTTCGAATTTCAATGGAAATTTGGAATCGAATTAATAGAGAAATTTGGAGGCACAAAATATATTCTCGACCAATTTGGAGATAAAGCGAAATGACTGAGAAGAAAATACGTAATTTGATCGAGATATTTTCCAGGGCAGCAAAAAACCATTATGAAGCCTCATTGGTTGGAGATTGGAGAACCGCGAACAAGGAAGCTGCAATTATTCGAAAAACCGCAAAAAAATTGAGAAGTCTTGGTGACGAAGCAAGAGAAGCATTGCTGGCTCTATCGGAAAGTGAAGAATTATCAATTTCTGCAATGGCAGCAGTTTATTCTCTCTTGTACTCACCTGAAAGGTCTATTTCTGTGCTTGCTCGAATCGCAAAAGAGCCTGGCTTAATCGGATTTGAGGCAGAACAGGCATTACAAAGATGGAGAGAAGGAACATGGAAATTGGAAGATTAGGATTATTACCAAAGAACCATTAGCTTCTAGATTAGCCCAAATTCAATGGTTACTATTAGCACCTTAAAAACCGAATAGAATTTGTTTGACATGTCTTTGTGTTTATCAAGGCGGAGGTCTTTCCAAAACCCAATCCTGGGATTCTACCCTTTTCTCTTTGCCATTTAGCAAGGTGCGCATACGCGCCGCGATCTCCAGGCGTATCTGGTAGCACAACTCGGGAATGACCATCTGCTCCGCCAGCGCCAGCAGTTCCGCTCGCTCGCCCTCCGAAACCGGTTCCTCTTTTTCTTCCGGTTCGTCTACAAGCTCCAGCCGTCTTTCCACGCTGCTCATCGCGGTGAAGTAATCCTCAGCCACGGTCTGGTCATGCGCTCTCGCATAAGTCAGGGTGGTGTTGAGCCGCTTGTGGCCCAGGAAGCGTTGGATGCTGGTAATCCGACAGCCCGCGTTGAGCAATTGCGTCGCGCAGGTATGTCTGAGACGGTGAGGGTAGACTGGCACTCCTACCCGCTCGCCACAGGCTTTGAGCCTGCCGTGGATGAGGTCCTTGCACAAGGCCTGGTTACGGTAGAAAAAGACGTGCTCGGTCGGCCCGCTACCACGCACCGCCAGGTACTCCCGCAGCGCGCGTACGACCGGTTCGGCAGATCAGCCGGGTGGGACTCGAACCCACCGCAAGGATGGGGTCACTCCCTGCAATGCCAATTACCCCCGCCTTGGGCAGCCGGTTGAAAGGAGGGTTACCATGTCCACATGGTAAGGTTCATTTGGATTCAGGCGGGCAGGAATCGAACCTGACCAGCATCACCAGACCGCCTGAACGAGCCAACACCGCTAAACAAAAACCCTGCTGGTGTGGTTAGCAGGGTCTGTTCTCTCGTGATAGAATATTCACGGGGTGAGCAGCGCACTCTGCTTGCCTCACCGTGAGCGTGCACCCACACGGCTCACGGAACGCCCCGGTCGGGCGCACAACGCCTGATTGGGGTGTTGTGTTTGAGGCGTCTGTATGGGGGTTGGGAAGGTGCTATGGGTAGTATAGCGTATTCCACAAGATTAGTCAATAAATCTTGTGGAATAAAATCGAAATAAAAAAGGACTGGTTACTACCAGTCCCGCTCACTATATCTTACGAGTAGATGGCTCACTTGAACGTAGTGAAAGAGATCTTCCCCGAATATATGGAGTGCCATTCCTACTAAAGACCCACTTTCCCTGACCTCTGTTTTTATTGTAAATATATGAACAATAAGCCACGTCTCTTTCGTTTATATATTTTTTCCTCCCTTCTACACCTATGACCCTAATGAAACCTTTTTGAACCCATCGCACTATTGTTTGGTTAGGAACTTCGTACTTTTTTTCTGCTTCGCTAATTGATATGGGTATATCTTCCAAGTGTTTAAATTCTGAATACTCCGGTAAATCTTCTTTCTTCACACCAGAGTATTGTTCCTGTTCTGCTCGCTTTTCAATTTCTTTCTCATCAACGACCATCTCGCCTGCTACCACTCCCGCCCTGATTTTACCCCTCTCAACCATCTGGCGCAAATAATCTTCGTCCAGCCCGTATTTGCGGGCGGCTTCGGAAAGTGGGATGAGTGTGGGAAGTGTAACCATGCCTGACCTCTCAAAAACACACAACGCACCCAGGGATCCATCGGGTGCGCTGCTCGGTACAGGGATGGAATCCCTGTGGAAGTAGCGGGGAGTGGATTCGAACCACTGACCTCCGGGTTATGAGCCCGACGAGCTACCTCTGCTCTACCCCGCATCGCGTCCTATATTTTACCACACCTTGCTCCATCGTCAACCCTTGCGGTTTGCTTTCTAACCTTTTTCTAACGTCTGGGTTTCAACACCAACCGGATGGGTGTGCCGGTGAAGGGATACTCCTTCCGAATGGCGTTTTCTAAATAACGCAGGTAGGTGAAATGGGCCAGTTTCGGATCGTTGACATAAATCAGGAAGGTGGGGGGATCGCTGCGTACCTGAGTCCCATAGTAAATTCGCAAGGACTTGCCGGTGCGCGAGGTGGCGTGGTGGGCATCCTGGGCATTGTGAAGAATGCGGTTCAATTGCGCGGTCGTCAGGCGGGCCAGCCGTTCTTCCTGTACTTTCAATGCCAGCGGCAGCACCTGATCCACCCTTTGACCAGTTTTGGCTGAAATAAACAAAATCGGTACATAGTCAATAAAATTCAGTTCCTGACGGATACGGTTGGTGTAATTCTGCATGGTGAAGTTATCTTTCTCAACCGCATCCCATTTATTGACCAGTACGACTGTGCTTTTGTGGGATTCCAGAATATAACCGGCAATGTGGGCATCCTGCGCAGTAATGCCGGTGGTGGCGTCAATCATCAGCAGAGCAACGTCGGCTCGCTCGATGGCTCGCATCGAGCGGATGACGCTGTATTTTTCAACACCTGGTTCGATTTTTCCCCGCCGGCGGATGCCGGCTGTGTCTATCAGGGTGATCTCTATACCTTCATATTCAATTTTCGTGTCAACCGCATCGCGGGTTGTGCCGGCTATCGGGCTGACAATGGCGCGTTCCTCCCCAACCAGCCGATTTAAAAGGCTGGATTTACCAACGTTGGGCTTGCCGACAATGGCAATTTTGACCGAATCGTCCTCTTCCTCCTCCAACTCGGGCGGAAACGAGGCTACCAAATCATCCAGCAAATCACCTGTGCCTGTTCCGTGCAGGGCAGAAATGGGATACGGCTCGCCGATACCCAGTTCGTAAAACTCGGCTGCTCCGCTGCGAAAAGTCTGGTTATCGGCTTTGTTGACCACCAGCAGCACGGGGGGGTGCGGCTTGCCTTCAATAATTTTCTGGTTGCGGCGCAATATCTGAGCAACTTCCTGATCAGCAGGGGTAACGCCCCTGGTTGCATCCGTGAGAAATAAAACCACATCCGCTTCGCGGATGGCCAGTTCAGCCTGCGCACGGATTTGTTGAATATAGTCTGCCGAGCCAATCGAGAGAGCCTCTTTACCACCCGTGGAGGGGTCAATGCCGCCCGTGTCAACAATAAAGAAGTAACGGCCGTTCCACTCCGACTCGGCCATCAACCGGTCTCGGGTAGTGCCGGGGGTGTCATCCACAATTGCCAGCGGTTCACCGGCAAGGCGGTTGAACAGGGTGCTTTTGCCAACATTGGGACGCCCCACCAGTGCAACAATCGGTTTTCGCATCGTTTCACCTCAAGGGGTGATTGTACCACTGGTTGAGCGGGTTGTCCGCGTAATGATGACCTCCACGCTTTCTGGCAGGAGCGATTCGGGTTTCAACTCAGCAATCAGAATTTCCACTTCCGGCTCGATCTGGTAACTACCTTCCGTCAGGGCGGTCAGGTCCACCACGGCGCGCACATCGGTAGCGCGCAGTCGGTCGAGCAGGGCGACCGGCCCAGAGATGATTACGGTAATCGTTTCTGGGGAAATGACAGCACTCAGCCCCGGCTGCAGACCGGTAATTTCAACCGGTATGCTCGGCAGGGTTAAACTGCTTTCAATTGCGGCAATACCCACCCGAACCAGTACTTCAGTCTGATCGCCAACCACTGAAACACCGGGGGGTAAATTGAGACTCAAGGAAATATCCAGATCATCCTTCAAACCATTAATGTTGAGCGGTTCGGTTTCGATAAAACCGGGTAAATCACTGACAATTTGCGGGTCGGCCGAAAAGACCGTAACTGCCGGGGGAAAAACCGAAATATTCGTCAGGCGGTAACCGCTGGCAACCTGACCCAAGACCACTACCTTAATAACCACGTTGCGGTACCCAAAGCGTTGGGAGATATTCTGCCGTATCGTGACGCGATCTGGCAGTAAACTCAGCCCGTTGACGGGGTTATCGTTGGCGTCCACTGCAACCAGATTGACCGTGCGGGTGATGGTTTCGGTAGCCTGTGAGAGGTCTATGATTGCCTGAACTTCGGCGACGCGGTTGACCTGAGATTCCGGGCCGCTAATCGTAACCGAGGTCTGGCTGAGGGTCGGGCTGTCGGCTGTGTAGCCGACTGCCGGGCTGCCGCGGGTTACAACCCGGATTGGAAATTCCTTGCTGGCCAGTCGTTCCAGTGTAACGGTGATGGATTGGGGCGATTGGGCAATTTTTCGCACCGGGCGGACACTGATTTGTACCCTGACCGGTACAGAATGACTGCCGGCTTCCAGACCGGAAAGGTCAAGGAAGGCGCGTACCGCACCAGTTTCGGTATTCAGCTGATTCCAGATGGATTGCGGAGCGCTCAGAACAACCGTTACCGAACTGGGAATGCTGGAGGTGATCACCAATCCGGGGTCCTGTCCGATGATTTCAATAGGCAGCGGATTGGGATAAGTGCGCTCGCTGAGCGGATCACTGGAACTGACTGCTGAGATCCACACTGCCAGTGCAAGAATGAAGGCCGTGATCAGGGAGGGTAACAGGCGCAGTAAGCGGCGTAAAACCTCGATCATCGCTCACCATCCTCCCGAAAAACCGGTGGCTTGCGGTTCTTTTTGAACCAATCTATCAAACTGGTACTTTTTGGGGGCGGTTGGTAAAAGGCCATCAAAATGTTTTCCAGTCGTTCGCTGTCCAGCCGGCGAATCATCCGTCCGCCATGAGCGATGGAAATTGAACCGGTCTCTTCGGATACGACTACCGCAATCGCATCGCTTGCTTCGGAGGTGCCCAACGCTGCGCGATGACGCAGCCCCATTTGCCGCTCCGGGGAGCGGTTGAGGATACCGCTGGCAGACAGCGGCATGACGCAGGCAGCCGCGGCAACCTGATCGCGCACGATGATGGCAGCACCATCATGCAGCGGAGTGTTGGGGTAAAAGATTTGCAGGAGCAGCTCCGGGGTAACCCGCGCGTTCAAGCGTACACCGGTGCGAATGTAATCCTGCAAGCTATCCCCGCGCTGAAGGACGATCAATGCACCGTGTTGGCGTGCTGAAAGCCGTGCGCAGGCGCTGACCACTGCCTGGATCGTTTCGCGCATGACCGAAACGTCTTTTTCGCTTTGCTGCCAGAAGATTGCAGCCGGTGAACCTGCCCGCCCCAGTCGTTCCAAACCGCGCCGGATTTCAGGCGCAAAAATGACTGGAATGGCCAGTACCAGCGTTGGGGCGATTGTCTGGATCAGCCATGAAAAAGCCGGCAGGTTAACCAGACTGGTCAACAGACTCAAGGCTACAACCAGCAGCAAAACCCCACGCAGCAGCACCATCGCCTGCGTATCCCGCACCAACAGTAAAATACCGAAAAAGACCAGTGTGACCAGAAACAGGTCAAGTGCACTCATCCAGTTGAAGCGCTGGAATATAAAGGAAAGTTCATTCAGTAATTCGGTCACGCTGGGAAACCCCGCAAGGGAAGATCAGATCGGACGCAGCACCCGATCCTCCCGCAATTTCTTGAAGAGCAAAACGCTGCCGGCCGGCATGGATTCGCGGGCAGCATCCTGCCAGGCCTGCACTTCCAATGCTTCAGGAGTGGTTCGCTGATAGCCCAGATTTCGCCACAGCCCGTCATGCCTTGCCAGTGAAGGCGGCACAAAAACCAGCGAGGCTTCACACTGTAAGTCGCTGGATGCCCGTTCCATTTCCTGAATGAGCGCGGGGATGGCTTCGTTGACCGGCAAAGCAGGGTCAAGGTGTATGTCTGTGGTGCGCGCAACCAGATTTTCAACCTGCCAGCCGATTAGCCCCTTCAGCTGCTGATCAAGGCGCAACAATAAGAAGGCTTTTTCACCAAAAGCCGCCATCACATCCTCGCTGGTCATGGGCTTGCCTTTCTTATCAAGCCGATTGAAAAGGCTGGCAATTTCGCTAGAATGATGTGGGCGGCCGCGTTCAATTTGTAATTGCCCTTTGATCGCCGGGGCTGTTACCGCTTGAGAGGGGATTTCTTCTGCCAGCGGTACATATTTGCGCCACGCTGCGACGACCTGTTTCCAGGTTTCATCAAAGGTGCCTGCATTGCGGATGACAACGTCCGCAGCAGCGATTTTCTCTTCCTGAGGCGGCTGGCTGACGATACGCTGACGGGCGTCCTTTTCGGTCATGCCACGGTTCTTCATCAGACGCGCCAGCTGGATTTCCGGCGGTGCATATACCACCCACACACTATCGCACTGCTTTGCCATGCTCGATTCGATCAGTTTGATTGCTTCGACGACAATGACCGGTTGAGTGGCCCGCCGAATCAGGTAATCGGCCCCTTGCCGCACCAGTGGGTGAATGATGCTTTCCAGTTTTGCCAGCGCTTCAGGGTCGCCAAAAACAATTCTGCCCAATCGTCCGCGGTCAATCTCACCATCCGGTTTGAGGATGTATTTGCCAAAATAATCCACCACCGCGGCGTAGCCGGGTGCGCCTTTGGCAATCACACGATGCGCCAGCGCATCGGCATCAATCCCATACGCGCCAAGATGCTCCAACATGCGCCGCACCACACTTTTGCCGGTGCCGATATTACCGGTCAAACCAATCACATATTTACCCGCCCAGTGACTCACCCTGTCTCCTGTTTGGTTTCAAAGATTAAAAGAATACTGAATTCATTTTATCTTTGGGGGGCGAGAATGTCAAAGGAAAAGTTCCTTTGGTTTGTTTCAGGATTGAGATATGTTCCTGAACAAAGCGAAGGCCAAACCGAGGGCAATCAAACTGAGGAGGATAAAGGGAATTACATAGGCTGCATATTCCTGCGGTGTATGGATGATACCATCCATGGCTTGAACCAAGCTTTGTCCGGCTACCACAAGACCTGTAAAAACCAGGAAGATGAGCAGCAACGCACCGAGCCGAATACCCTGCGGGTTACGTTTCCATAATTGGAAAGCGGCCAGGTATACAGCGGGAAAAAGGATGGCCAAATCCAGAACATAGGTGATTTCGGTATGGTAGTGATCGAGATGGGCGGGTGGCTTCCCTTGAATCAGGGCAGTGATAATATCCAATACCCAGATGAGCAGGGATAAGCCGCTGAAAGCACAAAAACCTGCAATCCAGCGGTATGGCATGGTTGGGCGGATTTTTTCAACAAGGGTGGGCATTTCAATAGATTGGAACAGCATAATAAAACTGTACAGACTCAGCGAAAAGCAAAGGATATAAACCAGAAGCATCTCGTTCCAGTATGCGCCAAGGGCAAGTGAGGCACTGTTATAGACAAAAAACGCCTGAATGCCAAGCAGCACCAGTTTTGATGTTACATCTCCCCGCCTTGACTTTCGGGCAGCCATCCAGAGCGAAGGCACAGCCACAAAAAGGGTTACCGCATCGGTGCCGCGCAGGATACCACCTTTGAATTGGCTGTCGTTCCGATATAAACCTCGCGCATACAGGGTAACCTCTTCCCCCTGCGGAGTGATGACACGCTCGGGTTGACTTTTATTTGAAATAAATAAACCGGCCGCCGAATAAATGATTGCAAGTATTGCGATCAAATAGGATGCCCAAATGGAGAAAGAAACGGTCTTCATTTTACTCCCTGTACCTCCTTCACATTTTTTAGCAGGAAGATGGTCATTACCATGCCTGCCAGCGCCATACCCGGGAAAATGGTCAGCTCCACCGGGCTGACCGGAACACCAAGGCGAGCCATGTTGAGCGCCATCAAACTGACGGCAGTGCCGAGAGTCAGGAATTTGATTAGACCAACCGAGGCCAGCAGGTAACCCCACGGTCGTCGGCGCAGCAATAACACTCCCGAAAGGATGCATACCGGTACAACAATCCCCAAATCCATTGCTTGGATGAACATGCTGGTTGTGTTTTCGAGTAGGGGAACAGCGCCCGGCATGAATGTTGGCGCAATGCGTCCCAACCACGCCAGTGAGAGAAAAGCAGCTGCAAAGAACAACAATCCGGCAATCCAACGGCGCGGTAGTTTTTCGGAAAAATGGGCGGTCAGGGAGTTAATCTCGAACGACATCATGCTCAGCACGAAGGCAAACAGGCTCAGGCTGAAAAGAGCAACATAAATCAGGAAAAAAGGATTGTAGGCCGCGCCAAAACACATGGTGATGTAGGTGTAGAGAATAAAACCGAGGGTACCGGTCAGGAGAAGTTTGCCACGCAACGAACCTTTTTGGGTGAGGCGGTAAGATACACCCAGCAAGGGTAGCGCAAGGAACAGGGTTACCGCATCGTTTGCCTGCATTTGAGCGGCGGAACTGACCGTGTCCCAGTAGTACAATCCGCGGGCGTTGATAGTGACATCTTCTCCGCGGAAGTTGACCAGACTGAAAGGCTGACCGGCAGCGGGATATAGGCCGCCGCCGGCAGCAATCAAAGCCAGCCCGGTAATGATTGGCACAAGTATGCGTAAGGCAGAAGGTGACTTCATTTTGCTCCACTTTCAGGCAAAGACCGATTCAGCGAAGGCGTTGATCGTATTCCAGTCGCGTAAATCTTCATCTTTGGCTTTCATCACATTGGAAATGAAACGGTCGAGGAATGAAAGTTTAGCCAGCTCCATTTTGCCGAGAAAGAAGACTTCTTCAGCGGGTGAAATCCACTCGCGGACCGCGTTCAAATAGGCCTGTCGGTTGGTGCGGCTCTCCTCATCATTGCCACTGTTCAACATATGGACGGTAAAAACGGCAACCGGCATTGGTTCCAACAGGGTGCGGTTTTCCTTGATGAAATCAATGACTTCCGGCAGCCAGCTGCCCATCCGGATGGGGCTGCCCAAAATCACAGCGTCATAGTCCGACGGGTTGGGCTGTTTTTTGACCGGCAGGACATCTACGCTGTAGCCGCGCTGCGAGAGGGTTTGTCCAATTGTGGCAGCAATTTCGGCAGTTGAACCGGCGCGGGTTGAGTAAGTGACCAAAATTTTCTTCATGGCATTTTCCTTTTCAAGATTCATTTCGGGTAAGTCAACTTGGGGTTGGCGGGTAGCCGCGTAACCCAAACTGGAGCAGGTGAAGGCGGTAGCCGCCAGCCCAACTCCGGCGATTTTCAAAAATTCACGACGGGAAACTCTTTTTTCACTCATTCGATTTGCTCCATTTCGTTTTGAAGCTCAACCAGGAGCACCGTAACACCGAGATTATGCAGCTGACGAATCAAACCCAGCATGCCCGCCTGATCGATTTGCAGATTAGACAGGGTTGTCCTGCCGTGCTGGTGGCTGAGGGTGAACCCGGGCGAACAATAATTCTGGAGGAAGTCTTCGTCCATGACTCCCTTGATGATGATGCGGTAGCGATCTGGTTGTGGTTGAGGTGGAACGTATTCATTCATGTCCCTAGTTTAGGACATTTCATGCTGAAATGGACTACATGGAGATGTAGTCTGAAAGTGGCGGAGAATGTGGTTTCTTTCTAAGATATTGACTACATTCCCATTTTCAGATTTGGATGAATGGATACCTGTAAGATCGGTCAGGATGAAAGTGGCGTCAAATCAGACCCTGCCGGTGAGCTTCAGCGATGGCTTGATTGACTTTGGTGACCCCCAGTTTGCCATAGATGCCTTTCACATGAAAGCGCACCGTGTTCAGGCTGACGACCAGCTGTTCGGCAATTTGATTGTAGGTGTACCCCTGTGCCAGAAGTCGCAGAACCTCCAGCTCTCTTTCGGTCAGCGCTACGCCACCCAAGTCGTCATCGCCGGTGGAAGGCCGTTGTGGTAATGCACCTTGTTGTTTTTCATCCACTGGATGGAGCAAAGTCTCCGCTTCCGGAAAACGCACGACCTTAAGGAGGGGCAGCAGAGATGACTTTTGTTCAAAAAAAACGCTCCGATAACCGGCAGATATAGCAATTTGAGCCGCCTCTGCCAGCCATTGGCTGGCCTGTGCTTCATCCCCATTTTTGAAGTGAAGAATTGCCCCCAGTACAAGGTTTTGCAGGAGGGTGTAGTTCCGTCTGCTGGCGCGGCTGAAGTGAAGTATTCGCCGGGCAAGATCCAGTGCTGGTGGGAATTGTTCAGGGTTTTCGAGAGCGGCTGTCAGCCTCAACCAGGCCAGCAGCAGGGTTTCGGAAAATGGGGTTACCGGCGAGTCGGGAGTGATACCGCTGACCGACAGGATTGCACCAGCTTCTAAATGATTTCCCTCCGCCAGTGCCAGAAGACTTTTACAGGAAAGCAATTCCGGCAGCACCCAGGCAGGTGCGCCTTTCTGATAGAACTGTTCGGCTTGCTGCAGGTACTGCCGGGCAGCAGAGGTTTGACCGCGAGCGATTTCCATCCGTGCCATGCCCACCAGTGAATAAACCGCTGAGGCATTGTGGCCGCTCAATTCGGCAAGGTGAATGCCCCGCTGAAAATGCTGAGATGCCTGCTCCAGCTGCCCACGATGGTAGTACACCCAACCCAGTGCGCCGTAAACTGCTCCCAGCACCGCCGGATAGCCATGCGGGTGTTGTTCCAGATGCTGGATCGCCTGTTGAGCTGTAACAGCAGCCAACCCTAACTGCCCGTATTCCAGGGCCATTAAGGTCAAATGTGAAACCGCCAGAATATCGGTTACCGGGTCGTCGTTTTTTCGACTGAGATGAATGGCGTTTTCCAATGCCGTACGGGCTTCCTCATAATTCCCCTTTTGCCTTTGCCCTGCCCCTAACGCCAGATAAGCCAGCGAGGCAATCCGTTCGTCTTTGCCGTTTAATAAGTTGATGGATTGCCGTGCAGATTGGATGGCTTCATCGAATTTTTGCTGAACCTGAAGAAAATTTGCTTGCAGGGCAAACCGCTCGGCTTTGATCAGGGCAGCCTCCTCAAAAACTGGTTCACCTTCCGGCAAGAGTATATCCAGCGATTGAAGGATTCCGGCCAGGCGGGGAAAGTTGCCCCGCAGCAGATACAACCATCCCAGGCCCAACAGTAAACGCGGATGAGAAAATTGAACATCCCCCGGGATTTGGGATAAAACCCCTTCAATTTGGCCAGCCGGCATATAGTTGATCCAATGCCAGATGTTCTTTTCCAGCAAATCCAGAACGGAGGAATAATCCTTTGCTGCCAGAAAATGGAAAAGACTTTCAGTCACCAGCCCTTCGGCTAACAGGGCCTGAGCAGCACGCAGGTGCAGATTGCGTACCTCTTTTTCTTCCATCCGATTTAACCGGTTGCGCAGCAGCTCGGCGAACAGGGCGTGGTAGCGGTAAAAGTGGAATTGCTCGTCAAGCGGCTGGATGAACAGATTGCTTTTATCCAGGGTTTCGAGTAAATCGGCACTATCCTGTCTTCCGGTGAGGATATTGCAACGCTCGGCACTGAGTGTGGAAAGCAAAGAGGTTTTGAGAAGGAAATCCTGAATATCCGGGGGTTGTTTGTTTAATACTTCCTCTGCCAGATAGTTCAGGATAAAACGCGTACCCCTGGTCAGGTCTTGAATCAGATGTTGCGGATGAAGATTACCCTGCAGGGATAAAGCGGCTAATTGCAAGCCGGCCGCCCAGCCTTCGGTGCGTTCGGTCAATGTCTGAACCACAGATGGTTCAAGGTCAATGTTCAAAAGGTCGTTGAACAATTGTCCGCTCTCCGGCGGTTTAAACCTCAAATCACTGGTGCGGATTTCGACCAGATCGTTTTGGGAACGCAGACGGGCCAGCGGAAGGGGTGGATCTTCACGGGAAAGGATGGCAAGATGAAAATCAGTCGGTTGATAGGCAATCAGGTCTTGAAGAAATCGCAAAATGATCTGATCCTGGATGTGTTGAAAATCATCCAGGACGAGGATGATGGATTGGTTCAATTGGGTAAGCGGATTGATTAATTCGGCTGCCAGCAGGTCGGCGGGCGGCAATTGGGCGGTCAATAGAATCTGAAGGACGTCTTCGCAGTAGGAGGGTATGGCCTGGCGCAGGCAGGTGATCCACGCTGTGAAAAAGCGAATCGGGTCATCGTCGGCTTCTTCAAGGGCAATCCACAGCGCAGGCAAAGCCAGGCTTTGTAGCCATTGCACCAGCAGGGTGGTTTTTCCAAACCCGGCAGGTGCCGAAATGAGAATCAGGCGGCTGTCTAAACCGCGGTTGAGTTTTTCCAGCAGGCGTGGACGTAACACGCTTTTGGCGCGCAGAGGAGGAATTTTGAACTTCGTCCAGACCAGCGGCGTCATGTGCTGATTATATCAGGACATGACGTGTTCCAAAAATGTTCAATCAGGATTGGCTGGCGACCCCTTTCCAAAACAATTCCACGAGATGTTCCAATTGTTGAGGTGTCAGTTCCGGTCGGAAAGCGGATTCACCGCTCATAAAGGGATACAACATTCCCAGCAAAGCCCATACTCCCAAGGCCGGCGGGAATGGGCGGAGTTCATGGTTTTGCTGTCCTTCGATGAAAATCTGTTCAAGTGGTTGTAAAAACTGCTGACGATAATGCAGAGAGAACTGAGCGCGTAGTTCGGGTTGTAATTTGCCCATTTCCTGGGTCGCCAGCCGAATCACAGCGCGGTTTTCGGGCGGCAGGCGCGTGAAGAGCGAAAACACAAATGCGCGGATACGCGCCTGAGCCGTAATGTGATTGTGGAGGGCATCTTCCAGCAATTGATGAAAAGCGGTCAATCCTGTTTCGAGGATTTCAATTAATAGGCGTTCCTTATCCACAAAATGATAGTAGAGAGCGGCTTTGGTGATGTTGCAGGCTTCGGCAATTTCTCGGATGGAAACACCATCGTAGCCGCGCTCCACAAAAAGGCGGGTGGTTTCGTGCAGGATTTTATCGCGCATCGAGAGGGGTGGATTATCCACCACTGAGGGCTTCATTTCCATGCAGAGTCTCCAATTCGCGCTGGCGGGTTTTGAGCCGTGTTGCGCTGGCAAACAGGATCAGACTGGTGAATGTGATGAATCCAAAGGCGGTTTGATAACCGCTGAAGGCGTTGCCTGCCCCAAAGGAAGCTACCAGTGCGCCGATCAGGGCGCTGCCGACCAGTTGACCGATACTGGTGAACAGCGTGACCAGTCCTTGTGCCAGCGAGCGTTCTTCGGTGGATGCTTCTCCTAACATAATATACCGGATTGGAGCGCCGAGCAAGGCGGTCAAGCCGCCGCCAATCAGCACGCCGGATAACAGGAAGAAAATCAAATTACCGCCGAGCAGGCTGAGCATGAGAAAACCTGTTGTCAGCAGAGCAGTTCCTCCCATAATCACATTGCGCGAACCGACCCGGTCGAGCAGCCGCCCGGCAAGCGGTGATCCGACAGCCATCGCAAGAATGGCCGGAATGAGCAGCCATGTGGCGTTTCTCTCGTTGATGCCTTGATTTGCCAGGCCGGTTACAGCCATGAGGGGCACAAATACCAGACTGGCTTCTGCCAGCCCGGCCCCGGCGGAAAGCAGGTAGGCCAGCCCCAATTGACGGCGGTTGAAAAGGTGGGCGGGCAGCATCGGCAGGCTGGTGCGGCGCTCAACCTGAATGAGAATGACCAGCAAAACCACGGCAAGGGCGAGAACCCCGCCAACCGCGGGGGTCAGCAGGCTGGCTGTCAGATTGGTTGGGTCAAGTTGATTCAAGCCAAAGGTCAAAGAAGCCAGGAATAATGCCAGCAGAGCCATGCCGGCGGCATCCAGCCGTCGGCTGGTAGCCGGGCGGGTAGCGGGCAACAGGCGCAGGCTGAAAAGGATGAGCAGGGCCGCGATGGGCAGGTTGATCAGGAACAGCCAGTGCCAGTTGGCAAATGCCAGAATGATACCGCCCAGCAGCGGGCCGATCAGGAAGGCGACGCCGAAAACTGCGCCAATCATGCCGAGTGCGCTGCCTCGTTTTTCAGGGGGAAAAGTATCGCCAATGACGGCGCTGGCAACCGGGAAGATGCCGCCGGCGCCAAAACCCTGAATGGCGCGTCCAATCAGCACGACGTTAAAGCTGGTAGAAACGGCCACCAACAATGAACCAAAGCCAAATAAGGCAATATCGAGTATGTAAATCCAGCGGCGGCCGTAGACATCGGAAAGTTTTGCCATGAGCGGGGTGCTGACCAGTTGGAAGAGAACGTAACTGCTGAACATCCATGCCAGTGCGCGCTCATCCACTCCAAATTCGGCGCGGATAGAGGGCAGTGCCGGGCCGAGAATGGCGATATCCAGCGCGCCCATCAGCACACCGAAGAAAAGGAGGAAAAGCAGTTGATTGCGTTGTTTGTTATCTTGCAGCATAGTGAAACCTCCAAATGTGCTTACTGACCGTTCGTTTAGTAAATATACCATAGATCAAAGGTGTTACTATCCTCCAAAGGGGTGATTTTCGGGAAAAAAGTACTTGACAAAGCGGATTAAATTTTCTATACTGTTAATGCGAACGTTCGCACGAACGTTCGCAAAGACCGGCCCCATCCTTTTCTACCACCTCTATCCAAAATGTCCCGCAGAGTTACCCTTAAGGAAGTCGCATTACGCTCCGGTGTCAGTTATCAGACCGTTTCCAAGGTGATCAACGGCCAGGTGCAGGTTGCGCCGGATACTGAAGCGCGCATCTGGCAAGCCGTGCGGGAGTTGAATTACCGCCCCAATTACACCGCCCGCAGCCTGCGCGCTCAACGCAGCTTTACGATTGGTTACTCCTGGCGCCCGTCCCCGCCTGATCAGGCTAACCCCATTCTGGATACTTTTTTGCAAAGCATGTTCCATGCTGCCGAGGAGCGTGGTTATTATTTATTGTGTTTTCCGTATCATTCAGAAACTCAACGACAGATTGAATCCTACCGCGAATTAATGGATACCCGCCGCGTGGATGCCTTTGTTCTTTCGGGGGTAGAGTACAACGATCCGCGTGTGCTTTTCCTGCTTGAACAGAAATTTCCTTTTGTGGCCTTCGGGCGTTCCAACCCGGAACTGCGTTTTCCCTCCATTGATGTGGATGGTGGTTACGGCATGCGCCTGGCCACCGAACATTTACTGGCTCAGGGTCACCGGCGGATTGCTGCGCTGGCCTGGCCGGAGGAATCGCGGGTGGGCAACAACCGCATGGAAGGATATTTTTCTGCCATGCGTGCTGCCGGCATTGAACCGCTGCCCGAATGGGTTCAGCGCGGCGAAGGGCGGTTTGCCTTTGGATATGAGGCAGCCAGAAATTTGCTGGCTTTACCGGAAGCCATTCGTCCAACTGCCATGGTCGCCTTGAATGATTACATGGCCGTGGGTGCAATCAAAGCCATTCAGGATGCTGGTTTTCGGGTGGGCGGTCAAATTGCTGTAACCGGCTTTGACGATACGCCCATTGCCCAATATTTGACCCCCCCGCTGACCTCTGTCCGCCAACCAGTTTGGGAGATTGGCGAACGCCTGATTGCGCTGTTGTTGAATTTGCTGGAGGCAAAAGACACCGTTGAGCAATTCGAAACCATCCTGATGCAGCCGCAGCTGGTCATTCGCGCTTCCAGCCGATCGGTTGAACCTGAACATTCCATGTCTGAGGAGGTGATGATTAAGCGATAAATCAAAACGAAGACTTTCCCCTTTCGTTTTACTGGCGACAAATGAAGCCACCCCTCCATGCTCCTGCCAGGGATAGGTTGGGGGTGGCTTCGACGGGGCGGCTTTGTCAGCCCTCCCGTGTTTGAGTATAACACTGCTTTTCAAGGAAAACACTGTTTTTCCAACTCATAATTCAGGAGAAGAAAGGTCATGAAAACCCTGTTGAAATGGTTTGTCCCCCTGATGGTTCTCAGCCTGCTGCTGGCAGCCTGCCAGCCAGCCGCTACCCCCACCCCCGAAAAAGTGATCGAGACGGTTACGGTGGAGAAGGAAAAGGAAGTCGTAAAGACCGTTGAAGTTGAGAAGCCCGCCGAACGCGCGGTAGTACGCCTTTCCGGTTGGGCAGCCAGCCCGGAAGAAACCGCACTGCTGCAGTCCATTTTGCTGGACTTCACCGTGGAAAATCCGGACATTGTCGTCAAGTATGAGCCCATCACCGGTGATTACTGGCAGCAGTTGAAGACTTCCATCGCCTCTGGCGTTGAACCGGATGTCTTCTATATGGACATTTTCCAGTTCCCGGCTTTTGTGCGCGATGAGGTTTTGCTGCCAATTGACGACCTGATGGCAAAGGAAGGCGTCAAACGCGATGATTTCATCCCCTCTTTGATTGATGCCTTCTCTGAGGGTGGTGTTACCTACGGTATCCCCAAAGACTTCAACACGCTGGGTTTGTTCTACAACAAAGATCTGTTTGCCAAGGCGGGCATTGCCGAACCCACCGATGATTGGACGTGGGATGACTTGAAGGCGGCTGCCGAAGCGCTTTCCGATCCCGCCAATAACATCTATGGGCTGGGTGTGCCGGCCGATCCGGGCCGCTTCCCGATCTTTGTCTTCCAGAACGGCGGCTCCATTATGACCGAGGATTACAGCGACACCCTGCTCGACTCGCCGGCGGCGGTTGAAGCAGCCACTTTCTACACCGACTTCCGCAAGAATCAAATCGGCGCCATTCCGGCGGATGTTGGCGAAGGCTGGCAAGGGACGGTGTTTGGCAAGGGGCAGTTCGCCATGGTATATGAAGGCGGCTGGTTGATTCCCTACCTCAAGCAGCAATTCCCCAACACCAACTACGGAGTGGTCACCCCACCGGCTGGCCCGAAAGGTGAAGGCAATTTGATCTTCACGGTTGCCTACGTCATCTCGCGCAACAGCAAGAATCCGGAAGCAGCCATGCGGGTCATCAATTATCTGACCAGCGAGAAGGCTCAAAACAAGGTCTTGGAAAGCGGTTTTGCCCTGCCTACCCGCCTGTCCCTGCAGAACAGCGAATTTCTGAAGACGAATCCGGCATCCAGCGCCATCTTCCGCGGAGCGCTGCAAGGTGCACGGCCGTTTGTATGGGGTCTGGTTGGCTCGGATGTCAACGAACAGATGGGTAAAGCGTTGGAACGCATCTATCTCGAAAATCAAGCGGTAGATGCTTCGCTGAAACAGGCGGCGCAGGTGATCCGCCAAAAAATTGCCGAAGTGAAGTAAAGCGGTCGTGCTGGAGAGGGTCAGCCCAGCAGCGGCTGACCCTCTCCGTGAAATAATGGAGGATGGAGGAATGACACAGACAGTTTCCAATCGTCCGGCGGGTTTATTTTGGCGCAAAGATAACCCGGAAAAACGAAAAAAACGCAGCGAAGCCCTCACCGCCTATATTTTTCTATTGCCGTATTTGTTCATCTTTTTCACTTTTACAATTTTCTCGATAGGTTACGCCTTTTATCTGTCTTTTACCCGCTATAACCTGCTGCGTCCGCCGGAGTGGTGGGGACTGGAAGGCTACCGCCGGGTCTTGTGCTTGGAGGCTCTCATGCCGCGCGGCGAGGATGCGCCGCCATTAGCGTGTGATGACCTGTTTATCAAGAAGGCACTGCCCAACACCGTCAAGTACACCTTGATTGTGGTGCCAACCCAAACCGTATTGAGCCTGATTCTGGCGTTTGCCATGGATCAAAAACTGCGCTTTCGGCGCCTCTTCCGCACCATTTACTATCTACCCTCCGTGACTTCTTCGGTAGTCATCTCCCTGATTTTTGTATGGTTATTCAGCCCGCTGGGGATTGTCAATCAGATATTTAACCTCAATATCAACTGGTTAAACGATCCGCGCTATGCCTTTTACACCATCATGATTTTGAATGTGTTCACCACTAGCGGCACGTTGATGCTCATCTTTCTGGCCGGCCTGCAGGACATTCCCACTGCAATTTATGAGGCAGCCTCGATTGACGGCGCCAATAAGTTCCAAACCTTGCGCTTCATCACCATCCCCATGCTGCGCCCGGTGGTGTTCTTCGTGGTGACGGTTGGCTTGATCGGATGTTTTCAGGTGTTTGACCAGATTTATGTGATGACTTCCGGGGGGCCGCTGGATTCGACCACCACGGTTGCCTATTTGATTTACAAGTGGGCCTTCCGGGATACAACGGTCAAGATGGGGCAGGCGGCCGCCCTGTCCTTTATTCTGGCGCTGATTATTCTGGTGTTCACCCTCATTCAGCGGCGGATTATCGAAGGCAGCGGCAGCGTTGGTTCGGCATGAGCGAGGTGAAAGAATGGCTACGATAACTCAAACCATTTCCAAAAAAGAATCCTTTTCCGATAAACTCATCGCGCTTTTAGACCGCCTCAAAACCCCCATCTTCTATGTGATTTTGATCAGTTGGGCCATTTTGTGCCTTGCGCCATTGTATTTCACGCTTATTTTCAGCCTCAAACCGGTTGCCAATGTGTACGATCCGCCCCTGTTCTGGCCGATTCCGTTCAGCCTGGAAAACTTCCGTGATGTGATTGGGGCTTTGCCGCTGTTTCCGCGCTGGCTGCTCAACAGTACCATCATCTCGATTGTGGTGACGGTGGCGCGTGTCCTGTTTTGCGCCATGGCAGGCTATGCTTTTGCCCGCATGGAGTTTCCGCTGAAGAAGTTTTTGTTCACCGCCTTGCTGATTTCGATGATGATTCCCGGCCAGGTAACCCTGATTCCGAACTTCCTCGTGGTTGGCCCGGGTATCATTCGCGGCGGATTGAAAATCGGCGATGTTACCATCCCTACCGGTTTTGGTTTGATGGACAATCTGGGCGGCGTCATTTTGCCCGGGATTGTGGCGGCTTTTGGCATCTTTATGATGACCCAATTTTACAAGAGCATCCCCAAGGAACTGGAAGAAGCGGCGATGATTGATGGGTTGGGGCGGTTCGGCATCTTCTTCCGTATTGTTTTACCCATCAGCACCACACAACTGCTGACTCTGGCGCTGCTGACCTTTCAGGGTGAATGGAACAACTTTATGTGGCCGTTGACCATTCTGCGCACGCCGGAAAACTTTACCCTGCCCATCGGGCTGAACTGGTTCCGCGGCGAATACTACACCCTGATTTCCAAGGTGCTGGCAGGTTCACTGTTCAACACCCTGCCGATTCTGATCATCTTCTTCATCTTCCAGCGCTACTTCACCCAGAGTATTGCCGGTACGGGGTTGAAAGAGGGCTGAGACTGAATACTGTTGCACATAGAGGGTTCATTTTATGCTGAATGATCGTAACTGGTTAATCACTGAAACTTGCTTTGACCTTGCCCGCCAGAATCATGCCGAAACAATTTTTACGATTGGGAATGGCTATCTCGGCACTCGTGGAGCGCATGAAGAGCGCTACCCCGGCGAGGAACGCACCACCTTCATTCATGGGGTCTTCGATGATGTACCCATCGTATTTACCGAGCTGGTCAACGCGCCGGATTGGCTTGACCTCAACCTGTGGTTGGGAGGGGAGCCGTTCCGGTTAACCGAGGGTGAAATTCTGGTCTATCAGCGCCAGCTGGATTTACGCACCGGTAGGTTGAGCCGTCGGGTGGAGTGGCGCAGCCCACAGGGGATGCTCTGGCAATTGGCCTTTGAACGGTTTGCCAGTCTGGCAAACCCCCATCTGTTGTGTCAGCGGGTCACGATTAAGGCGTTAGAGAATACTAACCTTGAAGCGCGTACGACCTTGAGTGGTGAAACGGATAACCTGAATTACAAACACTGGGACTGGATCGGGCAGGGATTTGGGCAGAACAGCGCATGGCTTCATCTGCGCACCCGTTCTTCTGGAATTGAACTGGGGGCTGCGACACGCCTCGTCGTCAGCGGCGGAGGTAATCTTCAGCAATCCGCCTGGGATACCCGTAACGCACCAACCCTGGTGGTAACCACGCAACTGAAAAGCGGCGAGATTGTCGAGATCGAGAAGATAACCGCGTTTTATACCTCACGTGAAACCAACGACCCTCAGGGAGCTGCCCGGCGGGCTTTGGAGACCCTTCCAAAACGAGCGTGGAAGGGATTATGGGAGAGTCACGCCCGCGCATGGCAGCGTGAGTGGGAGCGCTGTGATGTCTTGATTGAAGGAGATGATCGCGCTCATCTGGCAGTGCGATTCAGCCTCTTCCAATTGCTGGCCGCGGCCCCCCGTCAGGACGAACGGGTAAGCATCGGGGCTAAAGCACTCTCCGGTTATGGTTACCGCGGGCATGTATTTTGGGATACGGAAATTTTCATGCTGCCTTTCTTCACCTATACCCGGCCGGAGATTGCCCGGAATTTACTCTCGTACCGTTACCACACCCTGGAAGGGGCTCGCAAAAAAGCCCGTGAAAATGGTTATAAAGGGGCTCAATACGCATGGGAAAGCGCGGCCACCGGCGAAGAGGTAACTCCCACCTGGGTGCCGCATCCTAGCGACCGAACCCAACTCATTCGCATCTGGACCGGCGATATTCAAATTCACATTTCGGCGGATGTGTGTTACGCCATCTGGCAGTACTGGCAGGCAACCGGCGATGATGACTTTATGATTCATCGCGGAGCGGAGATTTTTCTGGATGTTGCCCGTTTTTGGGCCAGCCGGGCGGAATGGAATGCCGAAACCGGCTGTTACGAATTTACCGATGTCATCGGCGGCTCTGCAGTAAAGGGAAATCCAGAGCTGCGCATTGCCCTGATTAAAAACTACGATTTCCGCTGGGAATGGTTTTTGGGGAATGAGGATATGGTTGCCTTCAGTGCATTTTACAAATACATCACCGATGCGATTGAGCCGACTATCCAGCCAACAACCCAACTTCGAGAATCATTCACAAACGCTAAAGACGCATGGCTCAAGGGTTTTGAAGTCGAGCTGAGGAAAAATCTTGGTTTTATCACGCAGCATCTCCGACACTTCGCCGTTACTGCAAACTATATTTATGCTGACTCTGAAACAGAAGTCGAGCCAAGTGCAGGTTTTGTCCCCACGACCTCAAAGCGTCCGCTGGTAGGTCAGCCGGAAAACACGGTCAATGTAAGCCTTGAGTACCATAATCCAGACCTCGGATTTACCGGCAGGTTTATGTACCGATATACTGATGACCGTGTCAACCTGATCGGAGGACTTGGGTTGCCTGATGTGATTGAGAAAGAAAATGACACGTTTGACATTGTTCTGATCCAGAAATTAGGGAAGCACTGGGAGGTGAAGCTGACCGGTCAGAATCTCAATAATGAGCCATATACGCTTCTGCAAGGTAACGGCATCTATCATTACTATAAGACCGGACGAACCTTTAAACTGGGGGTTTCGTGGACGTGGTAGGTGGCGGAACTTCATGGATAAAGGGGAGAGATGAGGTCTGTAAACAGTGTTTCTGACGGAGTGTCGAACTATAAAACGTTCCTTTTATGCTCCAGAGACTTTTGCACAGGATTAAACCT
>Ga0101944_10003355_pt1 | contig 22649 bp, 23 predicted proteins | sample DewCreD2012metaG_FD_75245 | JGI IMG/M metagenome (GOLD analysis project Ga0101944, IMG submission 75245) | Hot spring sediment bacterial and archeal communities from British Columbia, Canada, to study Microbial Dark Matter (Phase II) - Dewar... ... | reverse complement strand
CCGAGGAGGCCATCGGTCTTCGACATGCAGCATTACCCGATGCATGCCGAAGGAACTTCATTTGTCCAGCCCAACGAGGCCCGGCACATTCAAACAAGCGTTTCCGGCATTCGCCAAAAGAACCGGCGCACCTTCCCCGCCAGAGACGAACATCTCGCCGGGGTAGCTGACCCTGGAGGTCGTCACGCCCGCTCCGCCAACGGGGGGCCTCACGCGGGGGCGGATCGTATTTTCACGATAAATGACCATGGCGGAGGGCCGCCGCCCCCGGGAATAAAAATAGGCATTAAAAAACTGCCCACTGCTCACTGCCGACTGCCGACTGCCGACTATTTTCACGATAAAGGACTTTGACGGGGTTCTGGGACAGTCGTATAGAAGGTTGAATCTGTGTATCAAAAATCCTATCATATTCACTTCGTAGGCATCGGCGGTATCGGCATGAGCGGTATCGCCGAGCTGCTGTTGAACCTGGGATATCGGGTTTCCGGTTCGGATGCGGTAGCAAGCGACATTACCGAAAACCTCAAGAGACTGGGCGGAACCATCCATGTAGGGCATCGGCCGGAACATGTCGAAGGTGCAGATGTCGTCGTCATGTCATCGGCCATCGGAAAGGATAATCCGGAGCTGGTTGCAGCGCGCCAGGCATCGATTCCGATCATTCCCCGGGCGGAAATGCTGGCCGAACTCATGCGGCTCAAATTCAGTGTCGCCGTTGCCGGCGCCCACGGCAAGACATCCACGACCTCTTTGGTCGCGGCCGTTCTGGCAGCCGGAGGATTCGATCCCACGGTCGTCATCGGCGGAAGGCTTCGCAGCATCGGCAAGAACGCCGTGTTGGGTCAAGGCGATTTCATCGTGGCAGAAGCGGACGAGAGCGACGGCTCCTTCCTGAAGTATGCACCCACCATTGCCGTTGTCACCAACATCGATCGGGAACATCTCGATTTCTATCGGGATATGGCCCATATCCAGGAAAGCTTCCTGCAGTTCATCGACCGGGTTCCCTTCTACGGGCTTGCCGTCGTATGTCTCGACAACGAGGCGATCCAGGACATTCTGCCGCGGATCCACAAGCGCCTGATGACGTATGGAACGAATCCCCAGGCCGATTTCACGGCCCGGAAGATTGTTTTCGAAGGCATGCGCACCCGCTTTCAGGTTGATTTCCGCGGCAAACCCGTGGGGGAATTCCTCCTGAACCTGCCCGGCAAACACAACGTGACCAATGCGACTGCAGCCATTGCCGTCGGCATGGAACTGGGCATTGGATATGAGGTTCTGAAAGATGCTCTGAGACAGGTGCAGGGGGTTCAGCGAAGGCTCGAAATCAAGGGTGAGGCATCTGGTGTCACCGTGGTCGACGATTATGGCCATCATCCGACCGAAATCCGGACGACCCTCGACACCTTGCGATCCTGTTTTTCGGATCGGCGGGCGGTTGTCGTCTTCCAACCCCATCGTTTCACTCGAACCCGGGCACTTTTCGACGAATTTTCGAGGAGCTTCTACCTTTCGGATGTGCTTTTCGTCTTGCCCATCTATCCGGCTGGAGAACAACCGATCGAAGGGGTTCATTCCTTCGATCTGGTCCAAAGCATTCAGCACCACGGACATCGGAACGTGCGGTATGTCGATCAGCATGCCGACGCCGTGAACGCGTTGCGGGATGTTGTCCGAGAAGGAGATGTCGTATTGACCCTTGGAGCCGGTGATGTCTGGAAGGTTGGGGAATTGCTGCTGGCTGCGCTGCGTTGATGGGAAAGGAGCCAGGAGTCAGAAGATAGAAGTCAGAAGGAAACCGTGAACCTGAGTGAACGGGATCGAAACGAGCTTTTGCATCTCACCGACGGGCGGATTCGGTTCGACGAGCCCATGGCCCGGCACACGACGTTTCGGGTGGGAGGGCCTGCGGCCGTTTTTGTGACCCCCCGATCGCAACCGGAATTGACGACGCTGCTTGCCTGGATCGACGATCGGGGATTGCCTTTTCGGGTGATCGGCGGTGGTTCCAATCTGCTGGTTCCGGACGCAGGCATCGATCGGATCGTCATCCGACTGGCTGCCGGTGCCTCCCGGATGGAAGCCCATGATGCAGGTGACGGTCGGATACGGGTTCTCGCAGGTGCAGGCGCAAGCCTTCCAGCCCTCTGCCGCTACGCCATCCGAAACGGCTATGGGGGATTGAACCGGCTGATCGGCATTCCGGGTACTGTCGGCGGTGCACTCGCCGGAAATGCCGGAAGTGCCCACGGGTGGATATCGGACGTGGTTGAATCGATTGGGGTCGCGCGTTCCAACGGATGTGTCGTTCAGCAACGAGCCGATGCGTTTTCCTGGGCCTATCGATCGATGGAATGGCCCTCAGCGCTGATGGCAGGGCGGCACAGGCCTGCTGCCATCGTTTCCGCCTCCTTTCTTTTGGAGCCCTCCGATCCCAACCGTCTCGAGGAGGAAGCCCGGGAATGGATGCATCTTCGCAAGAAATCCCAGCCCATCGGGCAGGCATGCGCCGGATGCGTGTTCAAGAATCCCGTATCTGCGCCGGCTGCGGGTTACCTGATTGAGCATGCCGGTCTCAAAGGCGTTGCCATTGGTGGGGCGATGGTCTCCGATGTGCATGCCAATTTCATCGTCAATACTGGCAACGCATCGGCAGCGGATATCCTGACACTCATCGAGGTGATCCGAAATCGCGTGATGCAGCGCTGGGGGGTCGTTCTGGAAAACGAACTCGTCGTGCTCCAGGATTGACCGTCTGAAATTCATTTCATCACTGCCTGGATTCCTGAGCCCTGACCACCGAAAATGCCGATTCGCCCCCGAAGAGATTCCGCCTTCCTTCGCCAACGCCGCAAACTGCGATGGAAGGCGTTTCAGTCCGCCTGCTATTCGTGCATGGGTTGGTTGTTCATTGGGTTGGCCTTGGTGACCTTGCATGATTCCCTGATGCAGTGGGATCGCTACGATATCCAGGACATCCGGATTTCGGGAAACCGGTTGATCGGCAGGGAAGAGATGCTGGAAATCGCGGGTCTCCAAGAAGGGATGAATGTCTTTCGGGTCAATCCCTATCTGTGTACCAAGCGCCTGCGGGAGGACCCACGCGTCCAGTATGCGGATGTCGCCATTTCCTGGCCGGATGTCATCCAGATTCAGGTCGTCGAGCGGGCGCCGATGGCCCGGATTCAGATGGATCCCCCCGTTTTCATCGATGTGGATGGGGCTTGTTTTCGGGCTTCCGATCAATATTCGATCGAGGGAATCCCGGTGGTTGAAGGATTGCAGCCGAAGGACTTTCCAGCCCGAGGTGTTCCACCGTCAAGTGCCTATCAGGAAACCTTGCATGCACTGAAGAGCTGGACGGCAGAAAGGGGATTGCTGAACCGCAACAACATTGCCCGGATCCTCGTCGATCCGGATATCGGCCTGACGGTCGTTCCGAAGAACGAACTGAACCATCAGAGCATTGGTCAGATCCGTATCGGTTTTCAGAACATTCCCGAAAAAACGCAGTTGCTTGAACGAGCGATTACCTATATGAATCAGACTCGCATGAGTCAACCTGTCGAATGGATCGATGTGACCGATTTGAGGCGGATTGTGATGAAACCCGCCGGTGCAGTGTCCGCCGAAGTCGTGCGGAAGGAGAAATAACGGCATGCCTAAAAACGAACGAATGGTTGTCGGTTTGGATATCGGCAGCACCAAAATTTGCGCCATCGTCGGAGATTGGCAGAACGGCGCGGTCAACATCGTCGGCATCGGGAGCTGCCCATCCAATGGATTGAAGCGGGGAACGGTCATCAACATGGAGTCGACGGTGGACTCTATCCGCAAAGCCGTCGAGGAAGCCGAAACGATGGCAGGCCATGAAATCTCCTCCGTATATGTCGGTATCACCGGGACCCACATTCAGGGAATCAACAGCCGGGGGGTGGTCAATACCCGCAGCGGGGAAGTGACGCCTGAGGACATCAAACGGGTTCAGGATCAGGGCAAGCCCGCCACGCTCCAACCGGATCGGTACATGATCCATATTCTGCCGCAGGAATATACCGTCGATCGTCAGGGAGGGATTTTCAATCCCGTCGGCATGCAAGGCGCGCAGCTCGAGGCCAAACTGCATGTGGTCACCGGCTCTGCAGCCACGGTCAACAATATCATCCGCAGCGTCGAGTTGGCCGGGCTGGAAGTGGAAAACATCGTTCTCGAGTCCCTCGCATCGGCCATGGCCGTATTGACGGATGAAGAGAAGGAACAAGGGGTGATCCTGATCGATATCGGCGGTGGAACGACCGATATGGCGGCCTATTCTGGAAAGAACATCCGGTTTACGCAGGTTCTGCCGATCGGGGGAAACAATTTTACCAACGATATTTCCGTCGGCCTGCGTGTTCCCATGGCGGAAGCCGAATCGATCAAGCGCCATTACGGCACCTGTATCGCGCCGAATGGGAAACCGGGGGAAACGATCGAAATCAAGTCCTTTGGAACCAACAAAGTCCGAACCATCGACCGGAACATCCTTGCGGACATTTTGAACCTGAGAATGGAGGAAGTGTTCACACTCCTGCTGAAAAGCCTCAAACAGAATGGCTTCGGCATGTTGCTCAATTCGTGCTCCGGTATCGTTCTGACAGGCGGAGGCGCGCTTCTCGACGGCGCAGCCGAGGTTGCAGGCGACATTTTCGGGCTTCCCGCCCGTATCGGTCAGCCATATCATGTTTCCGGGCTTTCCGACGTCGTATCCACGCCCCTGCATGCAACGGGGGTGGGGCTGGTGCTCTACGGCCTGCAGCATCCACAGGCCAAGGCATTCAAGTCACAGGAAGGCACTATGCTGGGAAAAATTCTGACACGGATGCGGGTCTGGTTCAAGGAAGTGATTTAACGGTTTGGACCTCAAAGAAGCAGCATGAACGGATTCAACGAAAATCCATCCCGTCTGGCGAATCGGGCACAGACGTCCATCCTGGTCATGGCTCGGATCGTATCGACGGCCGTGATGGCCACCGTGATTTTTGTTGTCGGTATTTTTATTGGAAGGGCCACCGTTCCTGCCCTGTTCGAAAAGGATCGAACCGAGCAACTGCTGGCTCGGATCGCCCAAGAGGTTCAGGATCGAAAACAGATGCTCGATCAACTTCGCCTGAAAACCCCGGCACCCCAGGTGCAGTATCCGGATGAATTCCGAAAGGAAAGTGCCCAAGGGTTTGTGCCGGAGGTCAAGACGTCTCCCTCTTCTCCCCCTGTTCCTGTTGCAAGCCAGACCGCCAAACCAGCTGCCCCGGCTCAGCCTCCGACGATGGAAAATCCTGCGATAGCAACTCCTTCAGCCGGCGGAAATAGGCCGATGAATTCGGTGTCGGCCCCGGTAACCGAGACCGCTGCGCTTGAGAAGGCGTCGGTGCGTACCCCTCAGCCACCTGTTGCTGCACCACCGGGCATGACAACGAAAACCGAAAAACCCCTGGAGCCCATGAAGCAGCAGCAGGCTGCGGCATCCACCCAAGGAGCGGTTTCAAAGCCGCAGGAACCTGTTGTAACGGTTGCGGCTGGATCTACCGCCAAGCCGGGAACGGGAGGCTCTCTCAAAGCGATGCTGTATAGCCGCAAAACGGCGGACGATCTTGCCGCAACCATTCGAAAAAAGGGGCATACCCCCATCGTTCAGCCCCGAATGACCCGAAGCGGTGTTCGCTACGAGGTGGCTGTCAGCGGGGTCGGATCGGTTGAAGAAGTGACACAGCTTGCAAAAACCATCCGGCAGACCCATCCGGAAGCCGAAATTTCCACAGGAGGATTTTAAGAAAGGAATGCCCATGTCGTTGACGTCCGAAACGGTATTGCACGTCGCGCAACTGGCGAGGCTCGAACTTGGGGACGGTGACATTTCGACCTTCGCCCGACAGATGGCCGACATCCTCGATTACGTGGATCAATTGAACCGGCTCGATACAACGGGTATCGAGCCGACGTTTCATGTGCTGCCCATCACCAACGTGTTTCGGGACGATACCCCCGCCAGTCATCTGGAGCGGGAGCAGGCCCTGGCCAATGCACCGGATCGGGACGAGGGATGTTTTCTGGTGCCGATCGTGGTCGGCTGAAAAGGAGAACATGTGTGGATTTGACACAATTGACCATTCGGGAGGCCCACGAGGGCCTGAAACAAAAAACGTTTTCTTCCGTTGAGCTGACCCGTGCCTTTCTCGAGCGGATCGATGCCCTCGATTCCAAGATCCGCGCCTATCTGACGGTGGTTCCTGAGCTCGCCCTTCAACAGGCAGAGGCTGCAGACCGGGCGATCCTGGAAGGCCGCATCGGGCCGTTGACGGGCATTCCGCTTTCGATCAAGGATCTGATTTGCACCCAGGGCATTCGTACCAGCTGCGCATCGAAAATATTGGAACATTTTGTTCCGCCCTACAATGCGACGGTCATCGAGAAACTGCATGGGGCCCATGCCGTCATCCTCGGCAAGGTCAACATGGACGAGTTCGCCATGGGGTCTTCCACCGAGCACTCGGCTTTCCAGGTCACCCGCAATCCGTGGAACCTATCGTGCATTCCGGGCGGTTCGAGCGGTGGGTCGGCTGCAGCAGTGGCTGCAGATCTCTGTTTGGGGTCCCTGGGCTCAGACACGGGGGGATCCATCCGACAACCGGCCTCCCATTGCGGGGTCGTTGGATTGAAACCCACCTATGGCCGGGTGTCCAGGTACGGACTGGTGGCCTTCGCTTCTTCCCTCGATCAGATCGGGCCCCTTGCCAAATCGGTGTGGGATACGGCAGCGCTGCTCTCCGTCATTGCCGGTCATGATCCGAAGGATTCGACATCGGCTCCGGAACCTGTTCCGGACTATATCGGAAATCTCGATCGGGACATCAAAGGCTTGCGGATTGGTATCGTTCGGGAATACGGGGCGGAAAAGGGAATGGACCCGGATGTCGCTGCATCCGTCGGGGCCGCCGTCGAAACACTGACTGCTCTCGGTGCGGTCATCGTCGATGTGTCGCTGCCCCATACGGCCTATGCGGTGCAGAGCTATTACGTGATTGCACCTGCAGAGGCCTGCTCCAACCTGGCCCGGTATGACGGGGTCAAGTACGGATTTCGTGCGGATGGCGCCGATTCCCTGATGGACATGTATCGCACCACCCGAAGTCAGGGGTTTGGAAAGGAAGTGCAGCGCAGAATTCTTCTTGGAACCTTTGCCTTGTCTTCCGGGTACTACGATGCCTATTACCGGAAGGCCTCACAGGTAAGAACCCTTATCCGCAACGATTTCATCGAGGCGTTTCGACGATGCGATCTCCTTGTCGGGCCTGTAGCGCCGACCCCCGCTTTTCCGATCGGCGCCCACATCGGCGATCCACTGACCATGTACCTGAACGACATTTTCACCATTTCAGCGAACCTGGCGGGTATCCCCGGAATGTCTGTTCCTTGTGGGTTCTCGAAAGAGGGACTTCCGATCGGCCTTCAGCTGCTGGGACCACATTTCAGCGAACCCATCCTGCTGCAGGTGGCCAATCGTTTTGAGAAGGAAACTGGGTTTCATCGGATCAAGCCGAAGATGGAATGAGGATAGGGGGAGAGGCTGCAACAATGATCGTGAAAAATAGTCGGCAGTGGGCAGTGGGCAGTCGGCAGTAGGCAGTTGCAGGGGCACGGCATGCCGTGCCCTACATTTTCATGGACGGGGGCGGCGCCCCCCCGCCATGGGCATTTATCGTGAAATGCGCTCCGCCCATGCGTGAGCCCCCCGTTGGCGGTGAGGGCGCAACGAGCTTCACGTCGGCCACCCCCGAAGATCCGGCTTCCGTTCGGCGGGAAGGGGTCTTGGCCTTTTTGCGGAACCGGAAACGCCTGTTTGAATGTGCCCAAGGCCTCTTTGGGCTGGACAAATGATGCTCCTTCGCCATGCAGCGGGTAAGGCTGCATGGCGAACACCGATGGCTTCTCCGGAGCGGGTGTGGCCATTGTCCAGCCTTACGAGGCCGGACACATGAGTTCGTTTTCGGTTGCGCAAAACAGGCCAAGATCCCCTGGACGCCGTGACGGTTTTATGTCTCGGGGGGTGGCTACAACTATGACCTATCCGCCCGATACCGCCACGGCATGTTCATGGACGGGGGCGGCAACCCTTTCCATGACCATTGATCGTGAAAAGAGTGGGCAGTAGGCAGTGTTTTCCAGCCTATTTTCATGGATGGGGGCAGGCATCTTGTGATGAGCATGGAGTGATTGAATGTGTGTCTTTTCAAACTTGGCATCCTAAGCGTTTCCCAGAAAGGTGATTGAATGACGACCATCATGCCCGAAGGCGAGGAATTGCGAAAAGCCGCCAAATGGATTGCAGAGCAGCGGCGGGACAATCCCGGCAAGTCCCTGCGGGAGATCATTGCAGAAGCGTGCATCAAGTTCGACCTGTCTCCGATGGCTGCGGAATACCTCGATCAGTCCATCGAAAGAAACGGGTGAAAGGCGCGTGGGACGGATTCGCATTCTGCCCGACATCCTGATCAACCAGATTGCAGCAGGCGAAGTCATCGAGCGGCCGGCTTCGGTGGTGAAGGAACTCGTCGAGAACGCCATCGATGCTGGCGCGGATCGTATCTTCATCGAAATCGAATCCGGCGGAAAGACCCTGATCCGGGTTTCGGACAACGGTTGCGGCATGAGCCGGGAAGATGCCCTTCTGGCGATCGAACGTCATGCCACGAGCAAGCTGCAGAGCGAAGCGGATCTATTCGCCATCCATACCCTTGGGTTCCGCGGAGAAGCCCTTCCCAGTATCGCGTCGGTATCCCGGTTTTCTTTGGTCACCCGAGAACCGCATGCGGATGTGGGCACGGAAATCCTCGTCGAAGGCGGCCGCACCGTTTCCGTTCAGGATACGGGGGCGGCTCCGGGAACCCTCGTCTCGGTCAACCAGTTGTTTTACAACACTCCCGCCCGCAGGAAATTCATGAAAACGCCTGCGACCGAGATGAGCCACATCGCGGAGATCGTCAATACCATCGCCCTCGGAAATCCCGGCATTCAGTTCAAGCTCAGCCATAACGGTCATGTCATCTACCATTTCAGCAAGGCTGGAGCCGTTTCCGACCGCCTCTACGAAATCCTGGGACCGTCGCTTTCAGGAAGGCTGTTGGCCTTCGGGATGGAAGCCGATCAGATGCACCTTCGGGGCTGGGTGGGTGAGCCGAATCTAACCCGCCCGAACGGGCGATATCAATTTGTCTACGTGAACGGCCGGCCTGTCCGGGATCGGTTGATCCAGCGGGCCCTGATGGATGCCTACTCCGGATGGCTCATGAAGGGACAGTTTCCGGTTGCAGTCGTCTGGCTGGAAGTGCCTGCCCATACGGTGGACGTCAATGTCCATCCGACGAAAAGCCAGGTCAAATTCATCGATTCCCATCAGGTGTACAATGCCGTCCGGGGGATCATCGCCAAGACCATCGGTTCGACGAAGAAATCCCCGGTGGACGAGCATAGTGCATTTCCGACCCAGAAGCAGCCCCCGAACGGGGAGCCTTTCGTTCCGACGAGGTGGGAAGAGATGGTGCCTGCCGTTGGGGAGCCGATGGAGCGGTTTTCGGCAGGATCCTTTCCAGGGACCCCTCCGTTTCGCCCGACACAGAAGCCCCTTTCCGAAATGGCTGAAACGGCGGAAACGGTTCGGGAAGAGCGATCTCCCGATGGCAGCATGATCTCCTTCGATGAGCTGGTGGTGATCGGACAGCTGGCCGATTCCTACATCCTGTGCCAGACGGCGACCTCCCTGGTGCTCATCGATCAACATGCGGCCCATGAGCGCATCGTCTATGAGCGGCTTTCTCGGGTCACCCATCCGGAAAGCCAATACCTGTTGATTCCTCAGACCGTGGAATGCAGCCCGAGGGAAGCCGATATTCTTGCCAGGCTCGCCCCAAGGCTTCAGTCGGTCGGCCTGGAAATCGAGCCTTTCGGAAAGCACACCTTTGCCGTTCTGGCCGTTCCAGCGCTGATCGATGCGGCCGAGGCCATCCGGATCGTTCGGGAGCTGATCGATCGGTTGATCGAATCGGAAAACATCGAAACGGAGCCGACCATCCTCGATGCCTGCATCAAGGTCATGGCCTGTCACGGAGCGATTCGGGCCAACCAGAAGCTTTCGGTGGAAGACATGAAGGCCCTGATCACCCAGTTGAGGACCTGTGACTTTCCGGCGCGCTGCCCGCACGGCAGGCCGACCTGGATCGCCTACGGGATGCGTGAAATCGAACGGAAATTCGGCCGATTGGGGTCGATGACGGGATGAAGGAACATCTCCTTGCTATCGATTGCGGCACGCAGAGCCTGAAGGCCCTGGTTTTCGATCTGCGGGGAAGCCTCGTGGCCCGGAAGCAAATCCGCTTCCAACCCTATACGGCGCGTCAACCCGGATGGGCGGAGCAGGATCCCGACATCTTCTGGGAAGCCTTGTGTGCGGCATGCAGAGAGCTGTGGACGGAAGTCCGGCCCGAGAGCATCGGGGCCGCTGCACTCACCAGCCAGCGGGGAACGGTCGTCAATGTCGATCGGGACGGGAAGCCGCTTCGGCCCGCCATCCTCTGGTTGGATCAGCGAAAGACTCATGGTCAGCGGTTCATCGACGGACCGTGGGGATGGCTGTTTCGGGCGGCCGGGCTCAAGGAAACCGTTTCCTATTTTCAGGCGGAGGCAGAGGCCAACTGGATTGCGGCCTACCAACCGGACGTGTGGCGGGCGACCTACAAATACCTGCTGCTTTCGGGCTTCCTGACCCACCGACTTACCGGGCGTTTTGTGGACAGCGCCGGATGTCAGGTGGGATATGTTCCCTTCGATTTCAAACGGTTTCGATGGGCTTCCGGTTGGGACTGGAAATGGCGGGTTTTGCCCATCAAACGGGAAATGCTGCCGGAACTCGAAGCTCCAGCATCGGTTCTCGGGGAAATCACGCGAGCAGCAGCCTCTTGTACCGGAATTCCGGCGGGGCTTCCGCTCATTGCGGCAGCTGCAGACAAGGCCTGTGAAGTGATCGGCTCCGGCGTGCTGTCGACCGATGCCGCCTGCCTGAGCTATGGTACGACGGCAACCATCAATGTGACCAGCCCGAAGTATCTCGAACCCATTCCGCTCATTCCTCCCTATCCTGCCGGTGTGCCGAACTGCTATACCTTAGAAGTTCAAGTGTATCGGGGCTATTGGATGGTGAGTTGGTTTCGGGACGAATTCGGACATCCGGAAACGCTTCGGGCCCGAGAGGAAGGGGTTTCGCCGGAGGCGCTCTTCGAGAGCCTTCTCGAGGAGGCCCCCGTCGGATCGATGGGGCTGATCCTCCAGCCCTATTGGACTCCTGGGGTGAAGCTTCCCGGACCGGAGGCCAAGGGCGCGATCATCGGCTTTGGGGATGTGCACAACCGGGCCCATCTGTATCGATCGATCCTTGAAGGGCTGGCCTACGCCCTGCGGGAAGGCAAAGAGCGCATCGAGCGAAAGACCCGGATTCCGATCACGACCATTCGGGTTTCCGGAGGCGGTTCCCAGAGCAGAAACGCCATGCAATTGACTGCCGATGTCTTCGGCCTTCCGGCGGCCCGACCGCATCTATACGAAACATCGGGGCTGGGTGCCGCAATGGCGGCGGCAGTAGGCATGGGGGTCTTCGCCGATTTCGATGCTGCAGCCGCATCCATGACCCATGTGGCCGATGTGTTCGAACCGAACATGAAGCATCATGCCGTGTACAACGCCTTATACCGGGAAGTCTACAAACCCCTGTACCGGCGGCTCAAACCGTTATATAAGAAAATCCGGGCCATCACGGGGTATCCGGCCTGAGAATTGAAGAATCGGATCAGCAAAAGGAGTTGTTCGATGGATTCAACGATGATGGAAGAAACCCATCCCGATGCGTCGGGACAGGATTTTTGGCAAAGCCATTCCCTGAAATTTTTGGAAATGGCCTTTCGAACCGACAAAATGGAGACGATGGCCAAGCCGGACGGCTTCGGCACGAAAACCGGGGATTGCGGTGATACCGTCGAGATCTATCTCAAACTGAACGATGACCGGATCGAAAGCGCATCCTACGGTCTTCGGGGGTGTCTGAACACGGCCGCATGTGCCAACACCGTCATCCAAATGATCGAAGGCAAGACGATCGACGAGGCATGGGAGGTGACACCCGAAGCCGTAGCCGCCTATCTGGAGACCCTGCCGCCCGATCATTTCCACTGTGCGGAGCTTGCCGTCGGTGCACTCTATCTGGCACTGGCCGATTGCCGTGAAAAACAGCGAAGTCCTTGGAAAAAACTCTACGGAACCTCATGAGGAATGGATTGAAGGAGAACCCAAAATGACCTTGGAACCAACCCGCTTTTCCGGCGGCAAGAAATACGTGTTGGATGAAGAGCTCGCCCGCATTGTCAATATTTCCATGGCGCTCGAAATGCCCCTTCTGCTCAAGGGGGAGCCAGGTACCGGCAAAACGATGCTGGCCCATGCCATTGCCGAAACCCTGCACATGCCGCTCATCGTGTTGAACGTCAAATCGAGCATGAAGCTTGTCGACGCGCTCTACCAGTACGATACCCTGACCCGCCTGAACGACAGCCGCTTTGGGGATTCCAAGAGGGATGTAAGCAATATCGAAGAATACATCCGCATGGGAAAGATCGGCCAGGCCTTCACGGCGGATGTTCGGACGGTCCTGCTGATCGACGAAATCGACAAGGCGGATACCGATTTTCAGGACGACATGCTCGATGTCCTCGATCAAATGGAATTCGATATCATCGAAATCGACAAGACCATCAGGGCCAAACATCGGCCGGTCATCATCATCACTTCCAATGCCAAGAAAGACTTGTCGGACCCGTTCCTGGGGCGGTGCAATTTCCACCACATCGCCTTTCCCGATCCCAAAATGATGCGGGAGATCGTGAAAGTGCATTTCCCGGGAATCGATGTCGAGCTTGCCGAAAACGCCATTGCCGCTTTCTACCGCCTGCGGGAGCTGGACGCGATCGAGAAGAAGCCCGCCACCCGTGAGCTCTTGAACTGGATCCGCGCCCTCAACATGGATCCGGATTTCAAACCCTTCAAGCTCGTCAAGGGCGAGATGCCCTACATGGGGATTCTCTTCAAGAAGAGTCAGGACTACAACCGGGCGATTAACGTGGTCAGCCGAAAGCGGCTGTTCTGATGCCGGGAGGGTGGATGGCGTCGCAACGTATCCAAACGTCTGAACCGAGCCGTGAGGGGTAAGAGGCATCGCAAGCCATGTTCATCGATTTTTTCTATCAACTCAAGGATGCCGGGGTTCCCGTGTCTCCGACCGCCTTTCTGACGTTGCATCGGGCGCTTCAGATGGGCCTCGTGAACAGCCTCGAGGATTTCTATACGGCCTCCCGCAGTATCCTGATCAAGAGTGAACGCTATTTCGACCTCTTCGACCAGGTGTTTGCCCACAGCTTCGAAGGAGCGGATCTGCCCCAGGCCGATGCGTTCCAACTCGACGAATTGGCCCGAAGCCTTCTGGAAAGCTGGCTGGAAAACCCGAAGGTTCTGGCCGAAGCCCTGGGGTTGGATGAATCCAAGGTCAGTCGTATGACCCCCGAGGAATTGATCGAATACTTCAAGGAAAGGCTCAAGGAGCAGACGGAGCGGCATGACGGCGGAAGCCGGTGGATCGGAACGGGCGGCACATCACCTGTCGGTCATTCCGGCTACCATCCGGGCGGCATGCGGGTCGGTGGGATGGGGCGAAACCGCTCCGCCGTCAAGGTGGCCATGGACAGGCGGTATAGAGATTATTCCTTAAGCGGACCCCTGACCCAATCCATGGTGGGGGAAGCCTTGAAGCGGCTTCGGAACCTGATGCCCGTCGGGCCCAAAGACCGGGTGAATGTGGATGAAACCATCTACCAGACGATGCGGAACGCCGGAGAGATCGAAATCGTGTTTGAACGGAGCCTGAAAGACAGGCTCAAGGTGATTCTTGCGATCGACAACGGCGGCTGGTCGATGGACCCCTATGTCGAGGTCGTCCAGACCCTCTTCGATTATGCGAAGGCGCAGTTCAAGGATATCCAGACCTTCTTCTTCCACAACACCATCTATGACGTCATCTGGAAAGACCCTTCCCGATACAGGGAGCCCAAGCGAATCGAAGAATTCGCTGCGTACGATCCCGAAACCCGGCTGATTCTGGTGGGGGATGCGAGCATGGCCCCCTATGAGTTGATGGCCACCGACGGATCGATCCACATCGAGGAGCGGTCCACCAAGCCGAGCATCGAGCGGCTCAAATTCCTGGCGGACACCTTCCGCCACAGCGTATGGCTCAATCCCGTGCCTGTGGGAATGTGGAATTACACCCCGACCATTCAACGCATCGCCCGGATTTTCCCGATGTTTGAGCTGTCCATCGACGGGCTGGAAAAGGCGGTTCGGCAGCTCATGGCGAAGGGCAGTGGGTAGTGGGGCAGTGGGCAGTAGGCAGTAGGCATTAGGCAGTGGGCAGTCGGCAGTGGGCAGTCGGCAGTGGGCAGTCGGCAGTGGGCAGTGGGGAGGCAAAGGAACGTGTTGGGAAAAAGATTCAATGACGCAAGTTGCCCTTCTTCTGACTTCTGACTTCTGACTTCTGCCGATCCGGGAGCAACTTGCCCGTATAGAGCGGAGAAAGCACGTAACCGATCAGGTAAAAAAAGCAGATCGGACCCAAATACGGGCTGATGACGGCGATGGTGAGCAGGCAGATGCTCAGGCGCTTGAACCATGCCTTCTGGTCCATGAAGCGTCCGATATGCAGATAGCGAACCGGATAGACATTCATGAGGATGCCGGCCGAAATCATGACGACTGTGGCAAAGAGGCCCAGTGTCTTCGATTGATCGGGAAAATCCGATGTGTATTGGGAAAAAATCAGGATGGCGCTGGTGGTCAGGATCGCACCTGCAGGAGTAGGCATTCCTTTGAAAAAGCCGGGAATCGGTGACGTGTCGATGGTGAAGTAGATCAGACGGGCGATTCCGGCTGCCGCATAGAACAAGGCGACCGCTCCGGTCGGAATACCCATGGGAAGCACAGGTTCTTGATTCCCCACAACAATGTAGTAGATCCACGCCGGAACGATGCAGAAACTGATGCCGTCTGAAATGTCGTCGAGGATGCCGCCGAGGGTGAACCGAGGTGCCTCGGTTCCCGGAAGCGGCTCCGTCAGACCCAATCTTCGTGCGACGGCGCCATCGAGCTTGTCGAAGACAGCCGCACCGATCAGCAGCAGAAAGGATTCTCGAATTCGGTCCTGATAGGCGAACCAGAGGGCCAGAAGCCCCATCAAGGCATTGAAGACGGTCAGGCCGTTGGGCAGAACGGACAAAATCTTTCGACGGAGCCGTTCGTTCCCCAGGCAGAGCTCGTCCATGAAGGTCGTGCCGTATTTCCGCAAATAGGCGGCGATCGATCCGAAATTGATGACCAGAAAGAGGATCTCGATGACGAACAGCCATTTGACAGGGATGTTGCCGAGCCAGGAAATCCAAAAATAGAGCTTGGATGGGGGGCCTTCCGGAATATAGAAGGCATTGGCGTACAGGAGTGCTGCAACGGGAGCTGCGACGACGGTGCGCAATCGGGTGAATTCGCTGTTTTCCGGCTCAGGCCCCTTTCCCATGGTGAACCAGCGGATGAAATGGGCGAACGCGTCCCGAATCAACACGGTTACGCAAATGACCAGAACGAACAGGGCGTGCAGCAAATCGATCGTTTCGTGACGCGGTTGGATATAGGCCAAACGCCACATCATTCCTACAGCTACCACCGGAAAAATGATGGCATAGACGATCTTGTCCATGATCCGATCCGCCAGATGGGCGAAGGTGGGATGGGAGCCGAATCGGGCCGCGAACCATCCGTCCACCAGATCGAAACTCATGGAAACGAAGAGCAGAACGACGCCAAGGGTGTAGACGACCGGATGGTGGAACCACATGACGGCCAGGGCGCACAGCATCCCGCAGAAAACGAGCGGCGGTCTGCCATAGACAAGCAATGCCGTGATCTTTTTGGACAATGGGGTGGATGCCATCAGAATACCTTATTGGGTTCATCGATGAATCGGCTTTGAGGTATCATGTTTGACGGCTAAAGGCAATGGAAAGCAGAAGGCCGTCGGTATCATCTTCTCAAACAACACGCTGCAACCACCAGGAGACATCCATGCTCGAACAAGGCGCTTTGACCGGTTTGACCGTTATCGACTTGTCCCGTCTGTTGCCCGGACCGTATGCCTCGATGATCCTTGCGGATCATGGGGCGCGGGTCATCGCCATCGAAGACCGTCGATTCATGAGCGACAATTTCTTCGTCACCACGGTGAACCGCAACAAGGAACACATGTCGCTCAATCTGAAGACATCCCGGGGGCGGGACATCTTCGAGAAGCTGCTGGACAGGGCCGATGTCGTGATCGAAGGATTTCGGCCCGGTGTCGTCCAGCGGTTGGGCATCGATTACCCAAGCCTCAGCAGCAGGCATCCCGGCATCATCTACTGTTCCATCTCAGGCTATGGACAGACCGGGCCTTACAGAGATCGGGTCGGTCATGATGTCAACTATCTGGCTTCAGCCGGCGTGCTCGATTTGATCGGTCCTGCCGGTTCCCAGCCGAGCATTCCGGGAATTCAGATCGCAGACATTGCAGGAGGCGGCATGAATGCGGTGATCGGTATCCTTCTGGCATTGATTGCACGCAGCCGGACCGGTAAAGGGCAATATATCGACATTTCCATGACGGACGGAATGCTCGGTTTTCTGTCGCTTCCGATGTGGTTTCGCGAGATGACGGGAATGTCCCCCCGTCGCTCCGATGCCGTGCTGTCCCATCGGTACGCTTGCTACAATACCTACGAAACGGCGGATGGACGATACCTCTCCATCGGTGCCGTGGAAAACCGCTTCTGGAAAGTGCTCTGCGAGCATTTCGGTGTTCCGCAGTACACCCCGCTTCAATACGACGATGCCCGGCGGGAGGAGATCATTGGGTTCATGCGGGAGCGGTTTCGAAGCAAACCCATCGCCGAGTGGGAGAAGGAGCTTGCACCCCTGGAAATCTGTTATGCCAAAGTAAACACCCTCGATGAGGTTCTCGATCATCCCATGTTTCGGGAAAGGCATATGGTGATCGATCAGAGCGATGCGACCGGGAAGATGATCCGGCAGTTCGGGATCGCCGTCAAGCTGGGCCGAACGCCGGGAAGGCTTCGTACGCCGCCTGCAACCTTCGGACAGCACACGGAGGCCATCCTTACGGAACTGGGATATTCGGAATCGGAAATTGCATCCTTGGTTCGGGAGGGAGTCGTATGAAGAAAGCGTTCGAGCGGATGAAAATCGTTCAAGGGGATATCACCCGGCTCGATGTCGATGCCATCGTCAATGCCGCCAACAGCAGGCTTCTGGGAGGAGGCGGTGTGGACGGAGCCATTCATCGGGCCGCTGGTCCGGAACTGCTTCAGGAATGCCGAACCCTCGGGGGCTGCCCGACAGGAGAAGCCCGTATCACCCGAGGGTACCGGCTTGCGGCCAAGTGGGTCATTCACACCGTCGGACCGGTGTACAGCGGCGCACCATCGGATGCCCACCTGCTCGCCTCGTGTTATCGGAGCAGCCTCACCCTGGCCCTTCAGGCAGGAGCCCGAACCGTGGCGTTTCCGGCCATCAGCTGCGGCGCCTATGGCTATCCCTTTGATGAAGCCAGCACGATTGCCTTGGAAACCGTTCGGGAGTTTCTCGAGCAGACCGATGCCATCGACGAGGTGATCTTCGTTCTCTTCAGCCCCGATCAGGCGGAAACCTATCGATCCAAGCTGGCCCGCATGCAGGGGTAACCGCCGTATCGATGGGGGCGGGCGAGAGCGCTTCGCAATCCGCGTTGGACATCTGTGAGGGCTTCAGTTCGTGTGATTGCGGATATCGGCCGCCAGCTCCCGTGAAATGAGCTGTACGGCCGAACTGAAGGCAGCCACGAGATCTCCGGCGGTTCGTCTGGCTGCAGGAACCCGCTGTCTGTAGCTTTTCTGAAAGACCACCCGCTTGCTCACATCCGGCTGGCCGGCCTCGAGGAGGGTGACGGTCACACCGACAATTGCGGAGCACCCCGTTGCCTCTTCCATCTCCAGCAGTTCATCCACACTTCCGGAAAGCACCCGGTCTGCGGGAAGCCTGCTTTCCGGTCCAGCGACCGCCTTGAAAATTCCGGAGGAGCGAAGGTCCCTGGCCAGATAGTAGGCGATCAACTCACCGGGTATGGCCCGCCACTGATGCGATACATACATGTTTCTGCCGAAGTCGTCCGTTGCGTAAACCAGTTTTGTGGTGTTGTAGGGTGGAGCGGTTCCGAATCGTTCGACTTGCAACACAAGAGGGCCGACCGGCCCTTCCCTGCCTTGCCCCGGGGGATCGTAATGCAGGGTATAGTGATGGATGTTGGGCGGCTGAATGCCGGCGCATCCCCAACAGCTTCCCAGAAGGACCAGCAGAACAACCGCTTCTTGAACCAGATGCGACAAACGATACGTGGTCATGGATGGATTCATCGAGGCAAGTCCCGTTCCTGTGGAAGGTTTCCGCGAAGCAGAAGGGAGGGTTGATCGGCCAGAAGGGCGCTCAACCGCTGCAGGTTTTCGGATGTGGCTTCGAGTTGCTGCAAGGTATCGGTCAACTGGCGCTGCAGGGTGTCCATCCGGCCGTCCGATTGGATCACAAGCTTCCGGCTCGATTCTGCGGCCCCTCGAATGGCAACGACCGCGTCTTTCATGTTCCCGATCGCTTCTGAAATGACCGGCTTCTGAGCGGTGATCATGTCGTCGACCTGTCCGACCGCCCGATTCGCCGTTTCCGCTAGAATCCCGACGCGCCGAACGGCTTCGTCGATGGTGGTCAGTGACTTCTCCAACCGAGCCGGATCGATCAGTTTTTCGATACGACCCAGCGTTTCCTGAAGCCCCCGGGATACCCCCTTCACATCCGCATCGCGGATCGTCTCGTCGATTTCCGACAGGATGCCCTGAATCTGATAGGAGATACGAGCCACATTCAAATCAGAGGCCTGTTTCAGGATGTCCTCCATGGCAGTCATGAATTTTCGGATATCGGAGGGACGGGTGGCCACGAGCGGATAGGGCGGATCGAAACCCAATTTGGGGGTCAACTGGTCGTCCTTGGGCGTTTTTCGGTCGAGCTCGATGAACATGATGCCGGTGATACCAACCGATTTGAGTTGGGCCGTGACGTCATTGATGTGTTCCAGCCCGGTTTCCACCTTCATGACGACCTCGATCAGGGATGCATCGGGCGCCACCCGAACCTGATGGACCTTCCCGATGGTCACCCCGCGGTATTTGACCGGTGAATCCTTGTCGAGGCCCTGGACGGATTCATCGAAATAGGCGACGACGTACTGCCCTTTCTCGAAATAGCTCGTCACCCCCAGCCAGACGACCGTGACGACGGCGATCGAAAAGCCGCAAAGGGCGAACAACCCCACAATGAATTGATTGCGTTTGGAGGTCATCGGGTTTCGCTTCCTGCCTGTCGATGAAAGAACTGTCTCACGATCGGATGTTCGCTTTCGATCTTCAATCGGTGCGGATCGCCTTCTGCAATGATGCCTCGTGCCGCCTTGTCGAGCATGATGACCCGTTGGGCCAGGGTCATGATGCTTTCGAGTTCGTGGGTGACAATCACCATGGTGGTCCCCATGCTTTCGTTGATTCGCAGAATCAGGCGATCGATGCCTGCTGAGGTGATCGGATCGAGTCCTGCCGAAGGTTCGTCCAGAAAGAGAATTTTTGGATTCAGGGCAAGCGCCCTGGCCAATCCGGCACGTTTTTTCATGCCGCCGCTCAGCTGGGACGGCAAATGGTGTTCGTACCCCTCGAGGCCGACCATCCGCAGCTTGAGACTCACCATATCCCGAATGGAACGCTCCTGCAAGTTCAGGTACTGTCGGATCGGTAGGGCCACGTTTTCTGCAAGCGTCATGGAGCCGATCAGGCCGGAGCTTTGAAAGAGAACCCCGATTTTCTGCAGTACGGACGATGATATGGTTCCGTCTGCGGATGGAATGGGCTCGCCGTCGATGTGGATCGCACCTCGTCTGGGGATTTCCAATCCGATGATGTGTCGCAGAAGGGTGCTTTTCCCGCAGCCGCTTCCGCCCAAAATGATGAAAATTTCCCCTGGAAAAACGGAAAACGAAACCCCGTCGAGGATGAGTGTATCCCCATAACCTGCGCTCAATCGATCGACTTGGATGATGGGCATGGTTTTCTGCATCGGGGAAGCGGTCATGGGATGCAACCTTTCAAGAACCCTTTGGATCGCCCTCACGTTCCTAAAGATAGCTTCTGACGACTGCAAAAATCGAATCGAACAGAATGATGAGAAAAATGCTCGTCACAACCGACGATGTGGCTGCATGCCCGACGGCCGATGCCCCTCCTCGGGCTTGGAACCCCCTCAGACATCCGACCCAGGAAATCAGAAAGGCGAAGACCCCGCTTTTGAGCATTCCCCACAGCACATCGAAAAGCCTTAGGGATTTCACCGTTTGGCTCATGTAGGTGACCGGTGTGAGATCGAGCATCGTCACCCCGACCAGAAGACCGCCGGCTATGGCGAAAATATCGGAAAACAAGGTGAGGATCGGTATCATCAGCATGGATGCGACCATGCGGGGAAGCGCCAGAAAGAGTACCGGATCGAATCCCATCGTTTTCAAGGCGTCGATTTCCTCCGAAATCCCCATGGTGGCGATCTCGGCTGCATATGCCGATCCACTTCTGCCGGCGATGACGATGGCCGTCATGATCGGTCCCAATTCCGAAACCATGGCCAAGGCGACGAGGGAGGCCACGAACACGTTGGCTCCGAACTGCGCCAGTTGCAGCGAAGACATGAACGCCATGATGAGGCCGAGCAGAAAGCTGATGAGGCCGACGATCGGGAGCGCATCCACACCGGTCGTCCGCATGTGGAGCACTGTGTCGTCATAGCGGAGGGAGGTCGGATGTCGCAGGACGTAAAGGAACAGCAGCAACAGGTTGCCCAGAAAGGAGACGACGCTTCCGGCGTTTTGGAAACATTCGATCACAAAAGCCCCAAGACGTATCAGGGCGTTCGGCGGGCTTGGCCTGTCGATTCCGCTGCGCTCGATCATCCGATCGAACCCTGTTAGACCCAAAATTTTGGAGACCCCGTCTCCGATGTTCACGAGGAAAACGGTTTTTCCAAGGCGGTGGGCGCACCTGCGGATCTCCAGCAGAACCAGAACGCCGTAATCGTCGAACCGGGTCGTTTCGGAAAAGTCGATTTCGATCGTTTCCAGGGACGTCATACGGAAACAGTCCGGTACGCGTTCCAGGATATCCGAACAGGTCGACCGGTCGATGCGGCCTTGGAGTCGGATGCGAAGCGTCGTGCCATCGAGGACGGTGATCAAACCGGGTGGTGGTTCGGATGAACGAAGAGAGGAGGTTTCAGGTGGGGGGGATGCTTCCATCAGGAATGGCGCGCAGAACAGGAGATGACCCTGGAGAGCCTTTCGTGGATTCGGGCCAGAATTCGGCAGGAATCGATGCAAGAAGGCAAACACGCTCGATGCTCGCACTCTCGGCAGGGGCTCTTCACGAGGTATCCGATCTCGAAGTCGAAGCAGTGCCGATGATCGCTTCGGTTTTCCGTCTCATCGATCGCCATGACCCGGTTCCTGATCTTCGTTGATGGGCTGCATGCCGATGGCCCGATATTTCTTGGCCAGATCGACATAGAGCTGTTTTCCGTAATTCCACATCAGCCGGTCGTTGTCGTTGACGGGCCGGATGACTTCAGCGGGGTTGCCGGCAGCGACCACCCCGTCGGCAATGACCTGCCGCAACCGGACAATGGCGCCTTCGGCCACGATGGCCCAACTGCCGACCTCGGACCAGATGCTCAGAATCGCCCCCATCCCGATGACGGCAAAGTCTCCGATGCGGTTTCCGTGAACGATGGCTCCGTGTCCCAAGGTGACGCTCTTGCCGATGGAGCAAACATGCTCCGGCGGCGCGTGAACGATCACCCCCTCCTCGACCGCCGTTCCTTCACCGACGACGATGGTTCCGTAATCCCCCCGCAGAATGGCGCCATGCCCGACATAGCAGCCTTTTTCGACGGTGACGTCCCCGATGACGTGAGCAAGTGGGCTTACGTAGGCCTCAGGATGGATGGTGGGTACTCGGTTGTCGAATGCGTAGCGCATGGGCTGTTCCCATCATTGGATACGGTCGTCGAAGGTCATTTGTCCGAACATGTCTTCGAAAATTTCCAGCTCTTCGGCAAAACGGCTTTCGATGGCGCATCGGACCCGTAGTGCGCACATATTGAGGCAGATGGGATCGGTTGCGTTGAAGTGCCCCGCACAAATCACCATATCGTCCATCGGTAGATCATTCCGTGTAGGTTTCCGCTTGTTTTCCTTCATCATTGTCCTTCAATGTCCAGCAATTCGATCATGGATTCGTGGATGAGGCCGTTGGTCGCCAGAATCTGATCGCAGGTCACCCGATAGGGGTGGTTGGCGA
>Ga0101944_10003353_pt1 | contig 22658 bp, 35 predicted proteins | sample DewCreD2012metaG_FD_75245 | JGI IMG/M metagenome (GOLD analysis project Ga0101944, IMG submission 75245) | Hot spring sediment bacterial and archeal communities from British Columbia, Canada, to study Microbial Dark Matter (Phase II) - Dewar... ... | reverse complement strand
AGAGCCGCCCGGAATCCCTCTTCAGGATCCTCTGCGGCAAGGGCCCGCGCGAGGCTGGACGTCTCCAGGATCAGGCGCCGCGGCTCCTGTCCGCCGGATGCGTCGTCGGGAATGAGGATATCATTGTCCAAAGCTGAGTCCTCCGGTCTGCAAGAAGGACCGCATCGCCACCGCGCCCCGTGCCGTTGTCAAGCAGCCGGCCCGCAGCATGCGGGTCTTTACTATAACTCTCCGGCCCGGAGAATTCAAGTATTTCTAACAGGTTTCGCGCAGGATTTTTGCCAGAACGTTTCAGCCCGCTGCCGAAATGACCGCGTCCAGGAGCTTATCCGGACCGTTCCGGACGCAGTCGTCTGCGGGCAGCCCCGTGAGCTCTTCGGCCTCCCGAATGGCGCGCTCCGCTTCCGCGGCTGTCAAATCATACGTGTTCAGCGCGATCGCCGTCACCTTCGTGGGAAAGAGAGGCGCGCAAACCGCCTCGTGATAGGCCACCACCTCGTTCAAAGGAGGGATGGCAATACCGTATCCCCGGATCTCCGGACGGGACGCCTGGTGACAGAGAACCATCTGCTTGGGGGATGTGCCGTGGATGAGCCCCATCGTCACGCCGGAATAACCCGGGTGATACAGGGACCCCTGCCCCTCCACAAACACCCAGTCTGCATCGCGGCAGCCCTCCAGAACAATGCGCTCCGCAGCCCCGGCAATAAAGTCCGCCACGCAGGCATCCACGGAGATGCCCCGGCCCCAGATCATGATGCCGGTCTGACCGGTCGCCACGAAATCCGCCGCCATCCCCCGCCGTTTCGCCCCCAGCGTCAACTCCAGCGAGACAGACATCTTCCCGACGCAGCAGTCGGTCCCCACGGTCAGAACGGTCTGCTCGGGAACCGAACGGCAAAGCCCTTCTGCGACAGGCAGACCCTCCGGCGGCCGGCGCACGTCGGCGATGACGCAGCCGTGCCGCTCCGCCACGAAGGCGATCTCCGGATCATCCCGAAGGAATGCGTGGAGTCCTGAGATGACGTCCAGACCACACTCCAGGGCATTGACGATCACCTGCCGCCACTCCGCGGGCAACAAACCTCCCCGCGGCGCGATTCCTATCGCCAGCGTCTGGGGTTCGTAGATGAGCGCCTCCTGCAGAGAGGCAACGACGGGGATATCCTCCCCCACCCCGATAACATCCTTCGTCGTCTGTCCGGCGTGCTGGCTATCTATGACGGCCACGGTGCGGCAGCGGCCGTAGCGGATGATTCCGACGGCGGTCTTGGCCCCTTCCACGTCGAAGGAACCCTCTGCGAGAATGACCACCCTTTCGAAGTGTACGTCCCTTCCCGAGGACCCTGGCAGGCGTTTCCTGTCGCTCAATCTTTTCCCTTTCCAAGCGCGCAGGCTCCGGTCACCCTGCGGATGCCGGAGCCCCTCGCGGAAAACATCTTACTCCTCTTCCTCTAGCCCCGGCGGATGCAGACCAGAGAGGACCGGTACTTCGGGGAGTTCAGCGGGTCCAGCCCCACTCCTCCGCGCGAGGAGCTCGCATGGATGAACATTCCATTGCCAACATAGATGCCGGTGTGATCCACCGGACCGCCCTTGCAGTTGAAGTAGAGCCGGTCGCCGGGCTGAATATCCGTGATATCCACCCACTCGCCGACAAGAGCCTGCTCCCGGGCGGTACGAGGCAGTTTGCGCCCCATCATCTCCCACACAGTCTTGACAAAGCCAGAGCAGTCCATCCCGGCCCGCGAGGCTCCGCCCCAGACATAGGGCACTCCACTGAAGGTGTAGGCCAGCCGGACCGCTTCAACGCCGGATGGGTCCGCCGGAACATCCGAGACCACCTTCAGGTCGCTGATGCGCAGGTCGGAAGCAGGCACCCAGCCGGTGCTCCCGTCCGACATGAGTACTCCATACCAGTTGCCGCTGGTATTGACCACGGCCAGCGGGGTGCCTTTGGACACACTGAAGAGCAGCGGCCCCTGCGGCGAGCGGGATCTCCGGATATGCGCCGTATCGGCCTCCACGAAACCGACCTTCCCGATGGCGGCGCCAACCCGGCCGCTGCGGGAGCTGACACCACGGTAGGGAAGCCTGGCGGTAGAGCGGTCTGAAGAAGGAGCCTTAACAGCAGAGGACTCGGTCTCACCGCTGCCGGGGGGACGGAGTTGAAGCTCCAATAGCTGGTCGGAGAAGGCAGCGCCACCTGCCATCAACAGGAGCGCTATTGCGGCCGCCGCAGGCAGGCAGAGACGGCATAGAGTCCTGGCTGTCGCGGAATCAGTCATCACTCACAAAGGCTGCTATGAAGTATTGCGGGGAGGCGAACGAACCTCCCCGCAACATCATTATCGGCAGAACGGGCAGCCAACTTTCGCCACCCGCCGCGTCCTCAGCGCTTGGAGAACTGGAACGCCCGCCGTGCGCGCTTGAGACCGTACTTCTTGCGCTCTTTGACACGCGGGTCTCGGGTCAGGAACCCCAGCTTGCGCAGAACGGGCCGGTACTCCGCGCTGACCTCCAGCAGAGCTCGCGCGATGCCGTGGCGCAGCGCCCCGGCCTGACCGGCGATGCCGCCGCCCAGGCACCGGGCCGTCACGTTGAACTGCCCCTGTGTGTTGGTGACATCGAAGGGCTGGCGGACGAGAATCTCCAGCGCACGGCGCCCGACATACTCGGAGAGATCCCTGCCGTTCACCGTGATGGTTCCATCACCCGGCGTCAGCCACACCTTCGCCGTGGCGTTCTTCCGGCGGCCTGTGGCGTAATATCTGAGTTCCTCCAACCGGAAACCTCCTAAACGATCTCCACCTTCACCGGCTGCTGAGCCTCGTGCGGGTGCTCAGGTCCGGCATAAACCTTCAGCTTCCGGAACATAGCCGCTCCCAGTTTATTGTGCGGCAACATGCCCTTCACAACGCGCTCGACATACTTCTCCGGCTGTTTCTCCAGGAATTCAGCGCGGGTGCGGCTCTTCAGACCGCCGGGGTACTGCGAGTGCCTGTAGACACGCTCCGCGCCCTTGCGTCCCGTAAGAGCCACTTTGGCGGCGTTGGTGATGATGACAAAATCTCCGCAATCCACATGCGGAGAGAAGTCCACCTTGTACTTCCCGCGCAGGTACTTGGCAGCCTCAGCCGCCAGGCGCCCGGCAGGCACCCCGGCGGCGTCAATCCAGATCCACCGTCGAACCACTTCAGCGGGTTTTGCGCTCTTCGTTATCATAATCCTGTCCGTCCGTCTCGCGCGGGCAGCCTTCGCGGCTCCGCCCTCAGTATTCAACCTCCACCAGACATAACCCCTGAGGAGGGGCCATCGGGAACAGCGGATGATCCGCCCCCGCTCGCAGGGCCCGGGCAACGTCCGCAGGGCGGGCTCTTCCGAGCCCCACTTCCACCAGGGCCCCCACGATGCCCCGCGCCATATGCCTCAGGAAGGCGTTGGCCTTCAGCCGGATCAACACCGTCTCGCCATCCGCCAGAACCTCCGCCCGTGCCATCTCCCGGACAGCGGAGCGACCCCGCTCCGGCGTCCCGAACGCTCCGAAATGGTGCGTCCCGATCAAAAGCCCGGCCGCCCGGCTCATCTCGCACGTATCCAACGGGCGGGGCACATACCATACAAAGCGCCAGTCCAGCGCGCGCCGCTCGGGCGTGTTGCGTATTCTGTATTCGTAAGCGCGCCACTTCGCATCGTACCGCGCGTGGAAGCCGTCCTCCACAGGCTCCACGCAGCGGATGGCGATGTCCGGCGGCAAAGTCCGGTCCAGAGCCTCCCGTATCCGGTCCACGGGGATCCCCGGCCCTGGCCGGAAGTTCACCACCTGTCCGGTGGCGTGAACTCCGGCGTCGGTCCTCCCTGCTCCGATCACCCGGACGGCACGCCCTGTCAGCCGCCCGAGCGCTTTCTCGATCTCTCCCTGAACCGTCCGGCCCGACGGCTGCTTCTGGAACCCCAGAAATCCCGAGCCGTCATATTCGATGAGCGCTCTGACGTTCGGGCCGGATGACCGGCTAGCGTCTCCGCTCATCGGAGCGAGCGCGCCTCAGGGGCGCCCCTCAGTCCTTGATCAGCTCCAGGCGGACCATCATCGCGCAGTCGCCGCGCCGCGGCCCCAGCTTGGTAATGCGAGTGTATCCGCCATTGCGGTCCCGGTAGCGCGGAGCGACCTCGTCCACAACGCGCTTCACCAGCGTCTCGTCCGGCAACACCCGGCGCACCTGGCGCCTGGCATGAAGGTCACCTTTCTTGGCCGTGGTAATGCACTTCTCCACCAGCGGCCGCACATCCTTGGCGCGCGCCTCAGTCGTCTCGATGGCATCGTGAGAGAACACCGCGCGCATCAGGGCCCGCAGCAGAGCCTTCCGCTGGTCGCCGGGGAGCCCGAACTTTCTTCCCGCCACCCTGTGCCTCATTCGTTGTCCTCCATTTCGTCCCCATCACCGGACGCTTCCGTGGCGCCCATCAGCTCTTCGATATCCGGCTCCTCATCATCGTCCGGGTATTCCACAACCTCGCCTGCCGGTCCCTTCTTCAGGCTGAGGCCGAAGCTGGCAAGCTTCTCCTTCACCTCGTTCAGGGACTTCTTGCCGAAGTTGCGGATCTGCATCAGGTCGCCTTCGGTCTTCTGCACCAGCTCCCCGATGGTCATGATGTTGGCCTTCTTCAGGCAATTATAGGTGCGCACCGAGAAGTCCAGCTCCTCGATCCGCGCATCTGGCGGGCCGAGCCTCAGCCCTTCGGACTCGCCACCAAACCCGATATCCGCCCGCGCCCGGCGGTTGAAATCGAAGAACAGCCGGATCTGCCGGTCCAGAATGGCGGCCGCCATGCTGACAGCCTCGCTCGGCGAGACCGTCCCGTTCGTGGTCACCTCCAGAGTCAGGCGCTCATAGTCCGTCTGATGCCCGACGCGCGTGGCCTCCACGATATAGTTCACGTGACGCACGGGCGAGAACACGCTGCCCACCGGAATGACCCCGATGGTGGACTTGAGGTGCTCGTGCTTCTCCGGCAGCACAAAGCCCTTACCGCGCTCCACGGTCATCTCCATGGAGAATGAGGTCGTCGCGTCCGCCAGTTCGCAGATATACGCCTCAGGGTTGACCACCGTGATCTCCGGCGGCGTCTGGATATCGGCCGCCGTGACGGTACCCGGCCCCTTCTTCTCGATCCGCATCACCAGCGGCCCCGAAGGCTCGTCGGAGCCGTTGGACGGCGGAGCCATCTTCACGAAAACCTCTCGCAGGTTCAGGATGAGCTCGGTGGTGTCCTCGCGCACCCCGGGAATCGTCGAGAACTCATGCAGCACTCCATCAATCTTGATGGACGTGATGGCAGCCCCGGGAATGCTGGACAGAAGCACCCGCCGGAGCGCGTTGCCAATGGTCGTCCCGAATCCGCGCTCCTGCGGCTCCACCACGAACTTGCCGTAGGTGTCCGTCTCCTCGACGATCTGAATTTTCGGTGTCACAGTGTCCATAGATTCGCTCAACCTGCCTCAGACTCTCCCGGCCCGGCCTGCTACCAGCGCCGCCCCACACAAGATGATCGCCCCTTCTGCCCCGGCCTTCTGAAGCGCTCCCTCATCAGACCACAGCGGGACAGCGGGGCGCACATCCATCCCCGGCCGCGCTTAGCGGGAGTAGAACTCGACGATCAGCGCCTCCTGAACGTCCGTGTTGATCTCGTCGCGCTGAGGCGCGCTCAGGACTTCGCCAGCGTAAGCCGCCGCATCCAGCTTCAGCCACGGCGGCACCGTTCCCGTGCCCGCCGCTTTCATAGCATCCTGCAGCGGCTGCATCTTCCGGCTCTCCTCCACAACGTCCACCCGGTCACCGGGGCGCAGCTGGTAGGAGGGGATATGCACCTTCCGGCCATTCACCCGGATGTGACCGTGGCTGACAAACTGCCTGGCCTGCAGCCGGGACGCCGCAAACCCCAGCCGGAACACCACATTGTCCAGCCTCATCTCAAGAAGCTGCAGCAGGTTCTCGCCAGTGACGCCCCTGCGCCGCTCCGCCTCGCGCACGTAGAGGCGGAACTGCTTCTCGCGCAGCCCGTAGATCCTGCGCAGCTTCTGCTTCTCGCGCAGCTGCTGTCCGTAGTCCGACAGCTTGGAAGGCCGGCCCCGGCCGTGCTGGCCCGGCGGGAACGGCGCTTCCGGCCTGGAGAACGGACACTTCTTGCCGTAGCAGCGATAGCCCTTCAGGTAGAGCTTCGTGCCCTCACGGCGGCACTGTCTGCAAACTGGTACGCCGGTTGACGCCATAAACTGATCCTTTACACTCTCCTGCGCTTGGGCGGTCTGCACCCGTTGTGCGGCACGGGCGTGACATCCTTGATGAGGCTCACCTCCAGACCCGTGGCCTGAAGGCTGCGGATGGCGGTCTCACGCCCCGATCCCGGGCCGCGCACGTACACGTCCACCTTCCTCATCCCGTGTTCCATCGCCCGGCGAGCCGCGATCTCCGAGGCCATCTGCGCCGCAAACGGTGTACCCTTCTTGGTGCCCTTGAACCCCACCGTCCCTGCGCTGGCCCAGGAGATGGTGTTTCCCTGGGTATCGGTGATGGTTACGATGGTGTTGTTGAACGTGCTCTTGATGTGAGCCACACCCTGCGCTATATTCTTCTTCTCCCGGGGCTTGCCTCGCCCGGTGGATGTCGGTTTTCTCGCCATACTTGCCGATATCGCTCCTGGACTGCCTACCGTGCCTGCGTCAGCTCAGCCTCCGGCAAACGTTACCGGGGACCGGCTGCAAGTCTTACCGCTTCTTCCTCTTCGCGCCCACCGTGCGGCGCGGACCCTTGCGCATACGCGCGTTGGTCTTGGTGCGCTGTCCGCGAACCGGGAGCCCGCGCCGGTGGCGAATGCCGCGATATGCGCCGATCTCGCTCAGCCGGCGGATGTCCATCGCGACCTGGCGGCGCAGGTCGCCTTCCACGCGATACTCCCGCTCCAGAACCTCGCGGAGCTTGCTGATCTCACCCTCCGTCAGGTCCTTCACCCGCGTATCCGGCGAGACGCCGGCAGCGGCCAGGACCTTGCGGCTGGTGGTCAGCCCCACCCCGTAGATGTACGTGAGGGCGTATTCGACCCTCTTATCCCGCGGGAGATCTACGCCTGCAATACGTGCCAAAGACCTTCTCCTCCAGTGGAAACCTGCGGCCTAGCCTTGCCGCTGCTTATGCTTCGGGTTCTTGCAGATAACCCTTACCACGCCCTCGCGGCGAATGACTTTGCACTTTTCGCAAATCTTTTTGACCGATGCCCGGACTTTCATCTGTATCCGTCCAAACTCCGCTATATTCGAACAACCTGCCCATTATACCCCGATTGCCGGGCAGCCGCACCCCGCCGGAGCGACCGGCAGCATCCCTGCGCGACGCCCCGGGGCAGCCGTCTTATTTGTAGCGCCAGATGATGCGGCCCCGGGTCAGGTCGTAGGGCGACAGCTCCACCAGCACCCGGTCGCCGGGCAGGATCTTGATGAAGCTCATCCGGATCTTCCCCGACACGTGCGCCAGGACCGTATGCCCGTTCGGAATCTCCACCCGGAACATCGCATTGGGCAGAGTCTCCACGACCTTGCCTTCCACCTGGATGGACTGCTCTTTAGCCATCCTGTCCAGCCTGCCTCCTTGGCGCCCCTTCAGGGCTCCGTCAGAACCTTCGGCCCATCCTCGCAGATGGCCACCGTATGCTCGAAATGCGCGGACAGTTTGCCATCCGCTGTCACCACCGTCCACCGGTCCGGCAGGGAGGTTACCCGGTGCGTCCCTTCGTTGACCATCGGCTCTATAGCCAGGGTCATCCCGCTGGTCAACCGCAGTCCCGTCCCGGGCTTGCCGAAGTTCGGAACCTGCGGATCCTCATGAAGCTCCCGGCCGATGCCGTGCCCCACCAGCTCGCGGACGACGGAGTAGCCATGCTTCTCCACATACGCCTGCACCGCGCCTCCGATATCGTTCAGGTGTCCGCCGGGACGCGCCATCTCGATGCCCAGCATCAGGGCATCCCGCGTCACCTTCAACAGCCGGTCCGCCTGCGCGGAGATCCTGCCCACTGGCACCGTGACCGCCGCATCGCCGTGAAACCCATCCAGCTTCACGCCCAGATCTATGCTGGCCACGTCGCCTTCCTGAAGCACACGCCCATCTGGGATGCCGTGCACCACCTGCTCGTTGATGGACAGGCAGATGGATTTCGGATACCCCCGGTATCCCTTGAAGGACGGCGTGCCTCCTGCCTCCCGCACCAGCCTCTCGGCCAGTCGGTCCAGCTCTTCGCCCGTGGTCTTACCCGGACGGATCGCCTGCGCCAGCTCCTGCAGCGTGCGGGCCACCACCCGGCCGGCGCGCCGCATTTTCTCTATCTCATCCGGCGACTTGATGCGTACCAACGCCCGCGCGCCTGATGAGCGCTTCGCTGACCAGACCGAACACCTCCTCAGGAGTCCCCGACGCGTCAATACTCTCCAGCAGTCCCAGCCGGCTGTAATGCTCGGTCAGGGCCGCCGTTTTGGCCGCATACTCCCGCAGCCGCTCGCGGATGGCTTCGGGACGGTCGTCCTCGCGCTGACGCACCTCACCGCCGCACACGTCGCAGACACCTTCCTGCTTGGGAGGCTTATTCTGCACGTGGTATGTGGCTCCGCACGAGGCGCACACCCTCCGCCCGGAAAGCCGGGTGATCAGGAGCTCCTCATCCGCCCGGAGATCCACCACTGCCGTCACGGGGCGGCCCAGAGTCTGCAGCAGCCGCTCCAGCGCCTCGGCCTGCGCAATGGTCCGGGGAAACCCGTCCAGCAGGAACCCCTTGCGCGTATCGTCGCGCCCCAGGCGCTCCTCCACCATCCCGATGACGATCTCATCCGGCACCAGAGCGCCAGCCGCCATATACTCGCGGGCGGTCTTCCCCAGCTCCGAGCCCGCCGCCACGGCCTCCCGGAACATATCTCCCGTGGAGATGTGGGCGATCCCGAACTCAGAGGCGATGCGCTCCGCCTGCGTTCCCTTCCCCACCCCGGGAGGTCCCAGCAATATCACCTGCATAAAGCCGACCGACCAGTCCTCTCCGCGATTTCCGCTACTTGATGAAACCTTCGTAGTGGCGCATAACCAGCTGGGCCTCGATGGCCTGCATCGTCTCCAGCGCCACACCCACCAGGATCAACAGCGATGTGCCGCCCACCAGCCCGAAGGTGGTCACCCCCGTGATGACCGGCGTCCAGTAAGGCAACAGCGCGATCAATCCCAGGAATACCGCCCCGGCCAGAGTGATCCTCGTCATAACCCGGTCCAGGTACTCCGTGGTGGGCTTACCGGGACGGATGCCCGGGATATAGCTGCCCCACTTCTTAAGGTTGTCCGAGACGTCCTGAACGTTGAACGTCACCGCCGTGTAGAAGTAGGTGAACAGCACCACCAGCCCGAAGTAAAGGGTTCCGCCGAGCACCCGTCCGGGCTCAATGAACTCCGCCACACGCCGGGCTGCCTGCCCGTACCAGCTGTCGCCTCCGAACTGGGCGATGGTCTGCGGGAACAGCTGGATGGAGATGGCGAAGATGATCGGGATGACGCCCGCGGAGTTGATCCGAAGCGGCAGATAGCTGCTGGTGCCACCGCTAATCCGGTTCCCGATGACGCGCTTCACGTGCTGAATGGGAATGCGCCTTTGCGCCATCTGTACGGCCACGATGGCGGCGACGGTCGCCACCAGCACGACCAGAAGCAGCACGATATTATCCAGCCCGATGGAGCCTGCCCGGTACAGCTTCACCGTGGAGCTGATCTGCGTCGGCAGGCTCGCCACAATGCCCAGGAAGATGATAAGCGAAACACCGTTCCCCAGGCCTTTGTCCGTGATCATCTCGCCCAGCCACATCAGGAACGCCGTTCCCGCCACCAGGACGATGATGATCTGGACCACTTGGATCAAGTTGGCCGTCAGGATGCCATTAGTCCGGAGCATCATGTTCACGTTCCCCGCCTGCAGCACCGCCAGAACAACCGTGAGATAGCGTGTATACTGCGCGATCTGCCTGCGCCCGCTCTCGCCCTCCTTCTGGAGCTGCTCCAGTTGGGGCACCGCCATCACCAGAAGCGACATGATGATGCTGGCGTTGATGTAGGGCATGATGCCCATCGCGAAGATGGTGAACTTGCGGAACGCTCCGCCGGAGAACGCATCCAGCAGCCCTAACGCGCCGCCTGTCGCGAACAGCTGCTCCATCTTGTCGTGGTCAATGCCCGGGATGGGAATGTGTAGGCCCACCACGTAGACCGCGAACATCCCGAACATGAACAGGATGCGGTTCTTGAGGTCGGAGATCTTCGCAGCAGCGGCGATCTTGGACAGCATTTACACCTCTCCACTCTCGTCCGAAGCCTCAGCAGGGCTTTCTGCGGACTCCGCCGTCTCCTCAGCAACGGCCGGTTCCGCTGCGGCGGGCTCTCCGGCTGCGGAAGCCTGCTCCGCCGCCGCAGGCCGCTCCTGACCGTCGGAGCCGATCACGACGGCGGTTCCGCCGGCGGCCTCGATCTTCTGCACGGCGCTCTTGGAAAAGGCGGTGGCCTTCACGGTCAGCTTCTTGCTGAGTTCACCCTTGCCCAGGATCTTGACGCCGTCCCTCAACTTGCGGATGATGCGCTTCTCCAGAAGCACATCGGGCGTGATCTCGGCGCCCGCCTCGAAGACCTCCAGGCGCCCCACGTTGACTTCGTTCAGATCCCGCCGGAAGATGTTGTTGAACCCGCGCAGACGCGGCAGCCTGCGGTGCAGCGGCGTCTGACCGCCCTCGAACCCTGGCCGGGTCTGGCCGCGGGCCTTATCGCCCTTGGTCCCCCGCCCGCAGGTCTTTCCCTGCCCGGCGGAGATGCCGCGTCCCACTCGCTTGCGCCTGCGCCGCGAACCCGGCGCAGGAGACAGGTCATGAATGTCCACTTACGACGACTCCTTGGCGTCCGCCAGCTCTTCCACTTCCACCAGGTGCCCGACCTTACGCAACATCCCCCGGATGACGGGAGTATCGGCCTGCACCACTTCCGCGTTCAACTTCGTCAGCCCCAGCGCGCGCACCGTGCGGCCCTGGTCCTTGGCGTATCCGATGGGACTCTTCTTAAGCCTGATCCGCAGCATCGCCGTCTCCAGAGACCTCCTCTTCAACAGCCACAGGCTCTCCCGCAGCGATCCCTGCGGCTTCCTGAGCGGCCATCTCCCGCACCAGCCAGGGGACCATCTCTTCCACCGGCACACCCCGGGCCTCGCTCACCTGCTCGGCCCGCTTGAACTGCTTCAGGCACTCCAGCGTGGCCCAGGCCGTATTGATGGGATTGCGCGAGCCCAGAGATTTGGCCAGCACGTCCTTCACTCCGGCAAGCTCGAGGATGGGCCGGACCGCTCCTCCCGCGACCACGCCCGTTCCCGGCGAGGCAGGCTTCAGAAGCACCTGGCTGGAGCCCCAGTGGGCCAGCGCCTCATGGGGGATGGTGCTGCCGACCAGCGGCACCTGCATGATGTTCTTCTTGGCCGCCTCCACCCCTTTACGGATGGCATCCGGGATGGCGCGCGCCTTGCCCAGCCCCACTCCCACGTGGCCGTTATAGTCTCCCACCGCGACCAGCGCGTTCCAGCTGAGCGTGCGTCCCCCTTTGTGGGTCTTCTGCACCTTGTTCGTACGGATGACCTGCTCTTCCAGGTTCAGGGTATCCGGGTTGATCTTGGGCATAAGGCCTGCAACTCCTAAAACTTCAGTCCCGCCTCACGGGCGGCATCGGCAAGACTCTTGACCCTGCCGTGATACTTGTAGCCGCCGCGGTCGAACCGCACCGCCTCGATACCGGCGCTTCTGGCCCGCTCCGCGATCAGCCGTCCAACGACTTTTGCGCCCTCGATATTGCCCCCCTTGATCTGTCCGCGCAGATCCTTTTCGAGGCTCGATGCGCTCACCAGCGTGCGATGGCTGGTGTCGTCAATTATCTGAGCGTAGATGTGGTTCAGACTGCGGTACACGTTCAGCCGCGGCCGCTCGGGATCCCCGAACACCTTCTTGCGTACCCTTTTGTGCCTTCGCAGCCTCTTGACAACCTTATCGTCCATCAACAACCTCTATCTTGCGCCGTCCCGCGGCACCCTGCGGCGCCGCGCAGCTTTAGCCGCTCAGAACCTACTTGCCGGCAGCCTTCCCGGCTTTCCCGGCCTTCCGGCGGATATACTCGCCCCGGTAGCGGATCCCCTTGCCCTTGTAAGGCTCAGGAGGCCGGATCTTGCGGATCTCCGCCGCTTGCTGCCCGACAGTCTCCTTGTCAATACCGCGCACGATGATCACCGGCTCGCGGGTCCCGTGCTCCTGGCCCACTTCGAACTCGATGCCGGGCTTCGGCTCCACAACCACCGGATGGGAGTACCCCACCTGCACGACCAGCTTCTTCCCGTCCAGCTGGGCGCGGTAGCCCACACCACCGATGACCAGGGCCTTCTCATAACCCTTGCTGACCCCTTCGACCATATTGGCCAGCAGAGTGCGGGTAAGGCCGTGCATGGAGCGGTGCTCGCGCTCGTCGGACGACCGCGACACCGTGATCTCACTGTCGCCGACATCAATCTTCAGATGCGGCCACAGCTTCCGGCTGAGCTTGCCCTTCGGCCCCTCGACCAGGACCTCGTTCCCCTCCTGCACGCTCACCTTCACCCCGGCCGGCTTCGGTATCGGCTTCAGTCCTATCCGTGACATCTCTGAATGACTCTCCTCGAAACCTCGGGCACCCCGCGGATTTACCAGACCTGGCAGATAACCTCGCCGCCGATGCCCTTTTCGCGCGCGGCGGCGTCCGTCATCACGCCCTGAGATGTGGACACGATGGCAATCCCCAGCCCCTTCAGCACACGCGGAAGCTCTTTGGCGGGCTTATACACCCTCAGACCGGGCTTGGAAACGCGCTTCAGACCCGTGATCACCCTCTGACGGCGCGGCCCGATATACTTCAGATGCACCCGCGTCATTGGAGGCCAGCTATCCGGGATGCGCTCGTATCCGCGGATGAAACCCTGCTCCTTCAGAATGCGAAGGATCTCGTCGCAGAACCGCGACGACGGAACCTGCGTCTCCTCGTGGAGCGCCTGGTTCGCATTGCGGATCCGCGTCAGGACATCGGCAACAGGATCAGTGACAGGCATCTTTCGCGCTCCCTACCAGCTCGCCTTGCGTACGCCCGGGATCAGTCCCCGGTGCGCCATCTCCCGGAAGCAGATCCTGCACAGCCCGAAGCGGCGGATGTAGCCGCGCGGACGTCCGCACATGCTGCAGCGGTTGTAGCCCCGCACCTTGAACTTGGGCGTTCTTTTCGCCTTTTCAATCAGACACTGCTTCGCCAAAAGCTCTCGCTCCTGTAATCGTCCTCTTCCGAGACCCTCCCCTCAGGCGGCCCTGGCCAGCTCTTGCCCGCCGCCCGGGAGACCAGAACTACTCCTCGGCGCTCGCCCGCTTCTTCGCCTCTTCGATGATCTGCTGCTGAAGATGCGGCGGCACCTCCTCGTAGTGGCTGAACTCCGTCTTGAACGAGCCCCGCCCGCGCGCGATGGACTTCAGGTCTATGGCGTATCGCTGCATCTCCGCCAGAGGCACCTGCGCGCGCACGAGCTGCCGCCCGTTGCCGATCGGCTCCATTCCCTGGATGCGCCCTCGCTTGCCGTTCAGGTCGCCGATGACGTCTCCCATGAACTCCTCGGGAACGTTGATCTCGACGTTCAGAATGGGCTCCAGGATAACGGGGTCCACCTTGTCCGCGGCGGCGTGCAGGGCGTTGATACCCGCCTGCTTGAACGCCATTTCCGAGGAGTCCACAGGATGGAACGAGCCGTCATACACGATGGCCCGGACATCCACCACGGGATACCCTGCCACCAGGCCGCGCTCCATGGCCTCGCGGATCCCCTTCTCCACCGCGGGGATGTACTGGCGCGGAATCGCGCCGCCCACGATGTTATCCACAAACTCGAACCCGCCGCCACGCTCCAGCGGCTGGAACTCCACCCAGCAGTCGCCGAACTGCCCGCGGCCGCCGGTCTGTTTCTTGTGACGGCCCTGCACCTTGGCCGACGCCCGGATGGTCTCCTTGTACGGGATGCGCGGCGTGGACGACTCCACCTCCACCCCGAACTTGCGCTTCAGCCGGTCTATGACGATCTCCACGTGAGTCTCGCCCAGCCCACTGATAAGCGTCTGCCCCGTCTCCGGGTCCCGGTGATACTTGAAGGTGGGATCCTCCTCCGCCAGCTTCGCCAGCGCCGGACCCAGCTTATCCTCGTCCGCCTTGCTCTTTGCCGAGATGGCCAGGGAGAACACCGGCTCCGGGAAGGCGATGGGGTCGAAAATGATCCCCGCCGCCTTGTCGCACAGCGTATCTCCGGTCACCGTATCCTGCAGCTTGGCCACCGCGCCGATGTCACCGGCGCCGATCTCACTCGTCGCGATCTGCTGCTTGCCCTTCAGGAAATAGAGCTGCCCGATGCGCTCGTCGTGGTCGCGCGTGGCATTCCAGACGTGCGAGTCCGACGAGACGGAACCGCTGACCACCCGGAAGTACGTCAGCTTGCCCACGTAAGGGTCGGCCGTGCTCTTGAACACCAGCGCGGAGAACTGTGGGTCCGCGGCCGAGCGCTTTATGCGCGCATCGCCACCCAGCTGGCGCCCCTCGCGCGGTGGAGCCTCGGCCGGAGACGGGAACTCCGCGGCGATCAGGTCCAGCAGCGGCTCGGCGCCGATCCCTTTGGTCGCCGATGCCACGAACACCGGAACCAGCTTCCCCGCCTTGATCCCGGCGTGTGTCCCCTCGACGATCTCTTCGTCGGTCAGGGTCTCTTCCAGAAAATACTTCTCGATCAGCTCATCGCTGCCTTCGGCCGCGGCCTCCACCAGCGCCTCGCGCAGGGATGCCGCCTCGCTCTGCAGGTCCGCCGGGATCTCGCCCTCGGTCATTTTGCCGTCCTTCCAGGTGTAGGCTTTCATATGGACGATGTCCACCAGCCCCTGGAAGGAATCCTCGCGTCCGATCGGCAGCTGCAGCGCCACCACCCGGTTCCCGAACTTCTCCCGCAGCGCGTTCAGCACGGCGTGAAAGTCCGCGTTCTCGCGGTCCATCTTGTTGACCAGGAACGCGCGAGCCTGACAGGCCTCCGCGAAGTCCCAGCCCATCTCGGTGCCGACTTCCACACCACCGACCGCATCCACCAGAATAAGGGCCGCCTCGCACACCGCCGCCGCCCCGGCAACGTCGCCCACGAAGTCCAGATAGCCCGGAGTGTCCACCAGGTTCACCTTGACCTTGCCCCACTCCAGCGGAGCAATGGCCGTGGACACGGACATCTTGCGCTGAACCTCGTCCGGGTCGTAGTCGCAGGTGGCCGTCCCGTCGTCCACCTTTCCGAGCCGGTCTATCGCCCCTGCCTTGAACAGCAGGAGCTCCGCCAGCGACGTCTTGCCGGCCCCCCTCTGGCCCATCAGGGCGATATTGCGGATTGTTTCGGCAGTGTGTTTGGCCATCCTCTACTCGCTAAACCTCCCGGAACGGACACCCCAGGGCCTTCAGCAGCGCCCGGCCCTCTTCATCCGTCTTAGCGGTCGTCACCACCGCAACGTTGAGCCCCCGGATCCGATCTATCTTGTCGTAGTCAATCTCCGGGAACACCAGCTGCTCCCGCAGTCCCATCGCGAAGTTGCCGCGGCCGTCGAACGAATCCGGCGGCACTCCCCCGAAGTCGCGGACTCTGGGCAGCGCCACGTGGAACAGCTTGTCAAGGAAGTCGTACATCCGGTCGCCGCGCAGCGTGACCCGGCAGCCCACGCGCATCCCGGCGCGCACCTTGAAGTTGGAGATGGACTTGCGCGCCACCGTCACCACGGGCTTCTGCCCCGTGATGACCGTCATATCCGCTACCGCGCCGTCCAGGATCTTGGGATCCTGAATGGCCTGCCCCACACCCATGTTCACCACCACCTTGACCAGGCGGGGCACGCAGTTCGGGTTCTTGTATCCGAACTGCTCCATCAGGCGGGGAGCGATCTCCTCGCGATAGCGCACCTTGAGCCTTGGCGGCTCGGCGCGGGGAGCCTGCTTGGCGACTCCGGCCGGAGCCTTCGGCCCCGCCTCGGCCTCGCCCTTGCCCTTGGCCTTGCCCGCCGCCTGGGGCGCCGGCTGCTTTGTGCTCTGTTTGCCCTTAGACATCGTCTATGAACTCTCCGGACTTCTTGCTCACCCGCACCCGGCGCCCATCAGAGGTCATCCCCATTGCAATCCGGGTCGGCTTGCCGGAGTGCGGGTCTATCAGCATCACCTTGCTGCGGTGGAGCGGCCCCGGCCGCTCGATGCGCCCGGTCTGAGTCTGCGGCATGGCCCTGGTCGGCGTGCGCGGCCGCTGGTGGCGCACCTGGATGTTGACGCCATCCACGTAGACGTAGCCCTTCTCGGGATCCACGTCCACGATCTTGCCGCGCTTACCCCGATCCTTGCCGGCCAGGACGACGACCTCGTCACCCTTCTTCAGCCGCAGCTTTCCCGTGAACTTTTCCTGCTTCTTACGCATGGTCGTAGTCTCTTTAAGGGTTCCCCCGGCCTCACAGGACCTCGGGCGCCAGCGAAATGATGCGCATGTAATTCTTCTCGCGCAGTTCGCGGGCCACCGGCCCGAAGATGCGCGTTCCGCGCGGCTCACCCGCGTTGTTGATCAGCACCGCCGCGTTGTCATCGAACTTCAGGGTGGAACCGTCCGGCCGGCGGATTGGATGATGCGTCCGCACCACCACGGCCTTCACCACGTCGCCCTTCTTGACCGCCGCACCGGGCGCCGCCTGCTTGACCGCGCAAACGATGGTATCCCCTACCTGCGCGTACTTGCCGGCGCTTCCCTTCAGCACGCGGATGCACATGATCTCGCGAGCTCCCGAGTTGTCCGCCGCCTTAAGTCTGGTATACTGCTGGATCATCTCCCGTCAGTCCCCCGTCCGCTACTTGGCCTTCTCGACGATCCGCACCAGCCGCCAGCGCTTCTCGCGCGACAGAGGGCGGCACTCCATGATCTCCACGGTGTCGCCGATGCCGCACTCGTTGTTCTCGTCGTGCGCCTTGAACCGCGCATTGCGTCGCATGATCTTTCCGTACAGGGGGTGGCGGACAAGCTGCTGGACCTCGACCACGATGGTCTTGTCCATCTTGTCACTGACCACCACGCCCTGGCGGACTTTTCTGCGCCCGCGCGTCTGTGTGGACTCTGCCATCCTCAACTCGCCTCCCGCGCCTTCTGGCGCTCGGTGCGCTCCTGCAGCAGCCGGGCGATCTGCTTGCGCGCCTCGCGGATGCGATGCGGCTTCTCCAGCTGCTTCGTGGCGCGCTGATACCGCAGGTGGAAGAGCTCCTTGCGAGCCTCCTCCAGCTGCTTGTCCAGCTCGGCGTCCGAGGCTTCCCGGACGGTCTTACGCAACTCCGCCTTCTTCAAGGATCTCTCCCAGCTCCTGTTTCTTGATAAACCGCGTCTTGATGGGCAGCTTGTGCGCTGCCAGCCGCATGGCTTCCCGCGCCATCGGCTCGGCAACGCCGCTCATCTCGAAGAGGATCCGGCCCGGCTTCACCACCGCTACCCAGGACTCCGGAGCCCCCTTGCCGCTACCCATACGGGTCTCAGCAGGCTTCTTGGTCACCGGCTTGTCCGGGAAGATGCGGATCCACACCTGGCCACCTCTCTTCACGTGGCGTGTCATAGCCACGCGGGCCGCCTCGATCTGGTTGTTCGTCATCCAGCAGGGCTCCAGCGCCTGAAGCGCGTACTCCCCGAAGTTGATCTCGGTACCGGCGTTGCTCTTATGGGCCATCGAGCCCCGCTGGTGCTTGCGATGCTTGACCTTCTTGGGCATCAACATGGCTCAGACTCCTCCATCCCGGCCTGCCCGGCCGCGCGAGCGACGCCCATCCTCAGCCCGGCGCTCACCCTCACGCTGTCCGCCGTGCCACTCCGGCTCCGGCCGCACACCATCCTTCAGGATGTCGCCCCGGTAGATCCACACCTTCACGCCGATATGACCGTACGTGGTGCGGGCCTCGGCGAAGCCGTAATCTATGTCCGCACGGAGCGTATGCAGCGGGATCTTCCCCTGCTTGTCGTTCTCCACACGGGCCATTTCGGCGCCACCCAGGCGTCCGGCGACACGGATCTTGATGCCCTTGGCTCCCAGACGCATCGCGCGCAGCACAGCCTGGCGCATGGCGCGCTTGTAAGCCACACGGCGCTCGATCTGACCGGCGATGTTCTCCGCCACGAGCTGGGCGTCCAGGTCCGGCACCCGAACCTCGGACACGGACACGTGAACCGGGCGCTTTGTCAGGACCTGCAACCGGGCCTGAAGCTCGTCAATCCCCTTGCCGCCGCGCCCGATGATGATGCCGGGCTTGCCGGTGTGCAGGGTCACCTTTACGCGGTTTGCGGCCCGCTCGATCTCCACCCGCGAGATGCCCGCCTGCCCCAGGCGCCGCTTGATGAAGCGCCGTATCTCGGCGTCTTCCTTCAGATATTCCGGGAACTCCCGGTCGGCATACCACTTGCTGTCCCAATCGCGGATAATGCCGATCCGCAGCCCGATTGGATGTATCTTCTGACCCAACTAGCTGTCTCCCTTATCCTCGGACTTCGGCTCGCCCTCGCCCGCGGGCTCTTCCCCGGTTGCGCCGGCATCCGTCGCCTCGGCTTCAGCCTGAGCGGACTCAGCAGGAGCAGAGTCCTCCGTCTGCGGCGTCTCCACAGCGGGAGCCTCGGCCACAGGCTGCTCCTCGGCCGGGGCGGCAGGTTCTTCCACCTGCGGCGCGGCCTGCTCAACCTGCTTCCTGGCCCGGCCGCGCTTCTGCCCGGACTGAGCCTCCTCCTCGCCGCGCTTGCGCCGCCCTCTGGCTTCGGCCTTCGTCACCGTATGCGCCAGGCGCTTCACGGACGGTCTGGGCTCCGCCTCCTCCACGATCACCGTGATGTGGCTGGTCCGCTTCAGGATGCGGTACGCCCGCCCCATGGCGCGCGCCTGGAAGCGCTTCAGCGACGGCCCCTGGTCGGCGAAGGCTCCCTTCACCTTCAGTGAATCCCGGCTGATGTGCAGGTTCGCCTCCGCGTTCGCAGCGGCGGAGTTCACCAGCTTCTCCACCACCCGGGCCGCCCGGTTCGGGACCGCCTTCAGGATAGCCACCGCATCGTCCACGTACCGTCCCCGCACCAGGTCCAGCACCAGCCTCGCCTTGCGTGGCGACATCAGCACGTAGGATGCTCTTGCGCGTGTCAGCCTTGCCATAACGCTGTCTTCAGATCGCCTTTCTGCGCGCACGCAGGCCCGCCGCGGAGGGCCATAGAGCCGCGTGCCCTACACCTGTAACACTACTTGACGCGTGTCGAGCGCTCCGACTTGCCCGCATGCCCCCGGAAGGTCCGGGTCAGCACGAACTCCCCAAGCTTGTGCCCCACCATGTTCTCCGTGATGAACACGGGCACGTGCTTGCGTCCGTCGTGCACGGCCAGCGTATGCCCGATCATGCTCGGGAAGATGGTCGAGCGCCGGGACCAGGTCTTGATGATCTTCTTCTCCCGGCGAGCATTCATCTCGTCTATCTTCTTCAGCAGCTTGGGGTCCGCGTAGGGACCTTTCTTCAGAGAACGTGACATGGAACGCTACTTCAGCCTCTCGTATGCCCGACTATTTCGTATTCCTGCGCCGGACGATCATCTTGTCCGACGGCTTCTTCCTGCGGGTCTTGCGGCCCAGGGCCGGCTTGCCCCACGGCGAGACTGGATGCTTCCGTCCCACCGGGCTCTTGCCCTCGCCGCCGCCGTGCGGGTGGTCCCTCGGGTTCATCACCACTCCGCGGACATGCGGCCTCTTACCCAGCCAGCGTTTGCGCCCGGCTTTACCCAGAGAGATGTTCTCGTGGTCCACATTGCCCACCATCCCCAGTGTGGCCCGGCAGTCAATATGAACCAGCCGCATCTCTCCGGAGGGCATCCTGAGCTGAGCGTAGTTGCCCTCGCGCGCCATCAGCTGCGCGCCCGCCCCCGCCGTGCGCACCATCTGCCCACCGCGCCCGGGCTTCAGCTCCACGTTGTGGATGACCGACCCGATCGGGATCTTGGAGATGGGTAGGGCATTGCCGGTGCGCGGCTCCGCATCCGGGCCGCTCATCACCGTCTGGCCAACGGTCAGCCCGACCGGCGCCAGGATGTAACGCTTCTCGCCATCCCTGTAATGGATGAGCGCGATGCGCGCCGAGCGGTTGGGATCATACTCGATCGCCGCGACCTTGCCCGGCACTCCATCCTTGTCGCGCTTGAAATCTATCACCCGGTACTGCCGGGGATGTCCGCCGCCGCGGAACCGGGCCGTGATGCGGCCCTGATTGTTCCGTCCACCGCTGCTCTTTAGCGGCTTCAGCAGCGACTTCTCGGGCTTTGTCTTGGTGACATCGTCGAACGTGGAGACGGTCATGAACCGCCGCCCAGGCGATGTCGGTTTGAACTGTTTCAGCGCCATCTGCTGTTACGCCCTTTCAAACAGATCAATCTTGCTGCCCGGCACCAGGGTGACGATGGCCTTCTTCCAGTCCGCGGTCTTGCCCTGAGTCCGACCCCGCCGGCGCATTTTGCCCCGCACATTCACGGTATTGACCTTCTCCACCTTGACGTTGAAGATGGCCTCGATAGCCTGACGGATCTCAATCTTGTTGGCATCCGGAGCAACGACGAAAGTGTATTTTCCCTGCGCCGTCCCATCTATGCTCTTCTCGGTGACATGCGGATTCTTGATGATGGTGTAAGGGTCTCTCATCCCGCCCAGACCTCCTGCATCTTCTCCAGCGCCGCGCGGGTGATCACCAGACGCCCTCCGCCGACCACATCCTCGATGGAGAGATCCAGCGCACGCCTGGCCTGAACACCGGGGATGTTGCGCACCGACTTCAGCACAACCTCATCCCGCTCCGGCAGCACCACGGTCGCCTTCCCGTCCACGCCCATCGCGTCCAGCAACAGAGCCGCTTTCCGAGTGGAGATCTCCGGAAGATGGAACTCCTCGATCACCAGCACTTCGCCTGCCTGAGCCTTCAGCGACAGCGCAGATCGGAGCGCTCCCAGGCGCATCCGCCGGGGCATCTTCTGAGTGTAGTCCCGCGGATGCGGGCCAAACACCGTGCCGCCCTTGGCATAGTGCGGAGCCCGGATGCTGCCCTGGCGCGCGCGGCCGGTCCCCTTCTGACGGTAGGGTTTGCGCCCGCCGCCCGAGACCTCACCGCGCGTCCGGGTATCGGAAGTGCCCTGGCGCTGCGCGTTGCGCTCCGCCACCAGCTTCTGATGGACAAGACTGACCTTTCCCTCGACGCCGAACAGACCATCGGACAGATCCACCGTCCCCGCCTGGCGTCCCTGGGCATCAAAGAGAGGCGCAGATGCCATTTATCCGGCTCCCTTCCCGGCTTTCAGCCGTCTGATGGTGAGCAGGCCGCCGTTTGCTCCCGGCACCGGGCCCTTCAGCAGCAGCAGTGACCGCTCCGGATCCACGCCGAACACCTTAACGCTTCGCACGGTGACCCGCTCCCCGCCCATACGCCCGGGCCGCTTCACGCCTTTGAACGTGCGCGCCGGATCTGTTGCGCCGCCGGACTGCGGCTTGCGGTGGATCATCGAACCATGGGTCATATCCGCCCCGTGGAAGTGCCACCGCTTCACGGCTCCCGCAAAACCCTTGCCCTTGCTGGTGCCCGTCACGGCCAGGACATCGCCCTCGGAGAACTGCTCCACAGTGAGCTGATGCCCCACGGGGATCTCCTCATCCGCCGGGACGCGGAACTCGCGGAGATACTTCACAGGCTCCACACCGGCCTTCGCCAGATGCCCCGCCTGCGGCTTGTTGAGCCCGTGGCGCTTGAGCGGCTGCTTCGGCTTCTTGCCGGCCAGCGGCTTTCGCAGTCTGGCAGCCACTCCGCCCACCTGCACCGCGCTGTAGCCGTCGCGCTCCATCGTCTTGCGCTGCACGACCACGCACGGATCCGCCTTCACGACAGTCACGGGCACCAGTGTCCCGTTCTCGTCGTAGAGGCTGGTCATACCGATCTTCGTTCCCAGGATACAGGCATCCATGACTACAACTTGATCTCTATGTTCACACCGCTCGGGAGGTCCAGCCTCATGAGCGCGTCAATGGTCTTAGGGCCCGGATTCAGGATATCAATCAGCCGCTTGTGCGTGCAGAGCTGAAAGTGCTCCATAGACTCCTTGTCAATGTTGGGCCCCCGGTTCACGCAGAAGATCTCCTTCTTGGTGGGAAGGAGCACCGGACCCGATATCTTGGCCCCCGTCCGCCGCACGGTCTCGACGATCCGCTCCGCAGACTGGTCGAGCACCTTGTGATCGAACGCTTTCAAGCGTATCCTGACCTTGTCCCTTCGCATCGCTTCTTTCAGTCCCTCTGCATCGCCCGCCGGATCAGGCTGCTTACTCGATAATCTTGGAGACGACTCCGGCGCCGACGGTGTGGCCGCCCTCGCGGATCGCAAACCGGAGACCTTCCTCCAGCGCAATCGGCACGATCAGCTCCGCGATGATGTGCACATTGTCCCCAGGCATCACCATCTCCACCCCCT
>Ga0101944_10003350_pt1 | contig 22680 bp, 20 predicted proteins | sample DewCreD2012metaG_FD_75245 | JGI IMG/M metagenome (GOLD analysis project Ga0101944, IMG submission 75245) | Hot spring sediment bacterial and archeal communities from British Columbia, Canada, to study Microbial Dark Matter (Phase II) - Dewar... ... | reverse complement strand
ATATTATTTTTCTGTAATTCTTGAGTTATTGCTTAGATATAATCGTGATAATTTATTTAGATAAGAAGTGTCAAAATAGCTGGTATCGATAAGGTCGAGGTTATTAAAAATTAGAAATTTGTTATTGATAAAACCAAAGGCATTGTCGGCATAGATACTTATATGCCACGTTTCGTCGGGATAAATTGTGCGGATATAGTTTTTAATAAATGGAAAGTGTTATCTTATAAAGTGAAATAGTACTTTACCTTGAGTGGTTTTAAATATTGATTCATGGGTAATGAAAAAATCAATTGCCTGTTTGGCATGTACAAAAAGACATACGTCATACGCGATAGTGTGGGTGATAACTAATGGGAATGAATAGAATGTTTTAAGAATAAAAATATATATCCTGCCTAAAAACAGGACTATAATAACACTACATATCTTCCGTATTAAACCCTTCATTCTTGTCCATAAAAGCTATTTGATAAAAAATTCCTATTACATTTTACCTATTTTGCATAAAAATAGTCAATAATTGGATTATTTGCAGAGATTGTAGTTATCTACAGAAGTTTATGTAGTATTGAGAGGTTTATAAAATTGAATGTATTATATCTGGTCAATGTCTAACTTTTGATTTTAAGATTGTAATAAAATTGACAATTTAAAGAAATAATAAAATTTAATAATATTGATAAATTTAATATTTTATTAAGGTTTTTAATAAGCTTTAAATGTTAAATTTTGATCTAAATAGGAAGAAACATGAAATTAAAGCTGCATAAAAGGGTAAATAAGTTTTTTGTATTTGTGTTATTTCTATTGCAAATAACTTGCTCAACTTATGAATTATGAGCAGAGATGAATTTCAGTAATATCTGGTCTCATATTCAGTGTTTATGTACGTCAGCGGTGTATTGGAGCAAAAATTCTCTATAATAATTTTTCTATTTTATCACTTGCAAGGAATTGGTCCTTTTCAGTAGAAGGATCGCATCCCGATTAAGCAAGATTTTTCGTTTATTTTGATGATGCCTCCCGCAAATCACGATATCGAGATTCCGGTTTTAGCCATCTATGGTGATGTAGAATATCCAGGTACATAGCAAATTTATGCTGTTTTTTCTACTGAAGCAGACGGTATGATTCAAGTTAATGCTCTTGCAGTTGTCTAGGAAATAACCAAAGCTGTTATAGTTCATCTTGATAGTATTAATTACTGAGGTTATTGATTTTACCGTGAAAATTACTAAAGCGATAATAACATAATCCAAAATAAAACTTCTAGATAATAGTAGTGTTTCAATTAGTAATAAGTTTCATCCAAAATTTTAATACCAACCAAAAAGATTAGTGCTTTTCTGGTCTGTATCTTACTTAATATTGCTGCAGAGGGTAATGCGCTTTTTTAAAGTATTCTATTTTGATTACAAAAGCGGTGATAATATTATTTATCGGATACGTATCTGGAATATACTGGTAGATAAAAGTTAAGAACGAAAAAGCACGGCTTTGCAAAAAGGATGAAAAAATTAGAGAAACGTTTACTAACAAAACAGAAAGAATTAAAAGAATTAGATAAGTTACGAGGTAAAGTGGTGGATCTGTGCAAGGAATATAAGTTTAATAAAAAAGTATTAAATGAATTCTAGCAATAATTGACTAATTTTTAAAATTAGTATTTTTTTTTGTTGAAAGAAAATTTGACAATTTCATGCAAGTGTTTGAAAAAAAATGAGAGAAAAATAAAAGTAAGATTAGTGCTGCAAAAAAATTGCAGAGAAATATTGACGTTTTGCTAATTTTGCTGGTAAATTTTCAACGAAAGAAAGGATCAAAGAAAAGTTTGTTAATAAGTTAGCAAGAAATTAATGAGTTGCAGAATGTGAATACTTGCTTTAATGAAGAAAAAACACCATTTGAACAATCCAATCGGAAATTTACCAATTATTTTATTCTATAGATGGATAGTCGAAATAAAATAACCAAATATGAGAATATGATATAGATTTTTGTGAAGTGTATTGATGAATTAAAGGTGCTTATAAAGGATAAGAAGCGTTAGAATGCTGTGCTGTAAGAAAAGCTGTATATTTTACAAATTGAATTAGATAAATTACAAATAAATAAATGCAATATGCAAACTGAGATTGAAGAATATTATAGATATTTGAACATTGCGTATCAAAAACTAAATTACTTGCGTACAGAGACATGATATCTTGAAGAAAGTAAGGCATAGATGAAAATCGATTTATTTGATCATTTTAAGTTATAGATAAATTAAATAATAATATTGCAAACGTAGATTAATGCCCTCGTTAAGAAAAGAAAAAATATCAAGTAAGTTAACGTAACGTATGGTGGGGGTAAAATTACATTAATCTGATACTAAATAATAAGACGATGGAGTTCTACAAGCCGCGGTTGAAGGAATTGGATACGGATTGCTTAAATAATTGAATGCGCCTTACTCTAAAATAGGTAATAAAATAAGTTTAGCGAAGACACCAAGTAAGAAAAAAGATAAAAAATTAGTTTAGGATTTGGCTTTTACTTACAAAACCATTTTGAAGGTATATTATGGTGTTGTGTATGTTGGCGGTTCATTTTAGGTTAAAAAGATCAAGCCCACATTTACGTGGAGAAATCTAAGACGGTATGGGAAAAAGCGAGATGGCTTGCTGTTCGTCATGTGACGTAGTTCTTTAGGTTCAAATAGGGGTTTTTGACGATAATAAAGGGCATAGTACAGTATAAAATATATAATATTCATAAGTAATATTTGAGATACATTATTTTGTTTTACGGCAAGAGATAATTTACAGGTAATAGATTAAAGTAATATATTGATAAATATATAATTTATATCACTATAAGATATGAAAAGTATTTTATAACTACAAATAGATGCAGGATATCTTTATAAAAACTCAAAAAACAATGTTTAATATTATAACCTTGATTTCTGCATTAATAATGATTGATTGCCCTTTAATGGCTATGGTGGGTTATAACTTTGAAAAATTTTTTCGTCAAAACGTATCAAATATCATTGTATCTACTGAAGCAATATAAATATTGCAAATCCGCAAGAATATATGGTATCCGGGTTAGCATTCATTATTAATTATATTAAGTCATATAAATGTACAAAAATCTTTCAAATGGTACAATGGTAATATACCAAATTCTTTCATATGATAAATCAGCCCCATACAAGGCTATGTTAAAAAATCCTAAAACCTTTACATCAGTCGTGACTAATATTGGACTTATCTATGGTGCTTATAAGTGTTGTGGTATACTCTAAGGAGCTGTTTCTTATGTAGATCAATTTGATTGGTTTAGCAAAAAGAACATAAACAGCGCAATTCCAAAGGCCGATGGTAAGGGCAATGGTAATGGTAACGGCGATAGGGATAAGAAATTATTTAATAAGACTTTTAAACTACAGAAAACAGCAAAAAAATTGAAGGGAAAAGTTCTTCAGATTCGCAGGAACTACAAAAATAGTTTAACTTAGAAGCAATGCAAGATGTCCACAGCTATAATAAATAAAAGTTACCCAAATAAAATGAATAGCCTACAAAGTTTCGTTGAGAAAACATGGAATTTCATATATGTATTTTCTGACCACAAAATCGCATAGTTCGATTCTCTAATTTTATCTAGTTAATCTGTAAATACAGACAATTCTTAACTAGAAGATAAAACTTAGAAAAATTTCTCCAGGCCTTATCTATCTATCTACAACACAGAATATATAATAAAAAAAACAAACGTGTATTACTCATTGGTGATGACTTTTCAATTCGTCTAAATTTATTAACCTGACCGTACCCAGCGCAGCAATATTCAAGCTTTAACCAAAGCAAAGTTAATCCACATAATATTATAATTGTGATTGAATGTGTAGTACATAATCCGTTTTAACTGCATCTGGATAAAAAGTAGTGATAAATTGAGTATCTGCCGAACCATCTTTATTAGTAAATAATTGATGGTGTGAACCAATATTTTTTACATACTTTATAAAAATGCCTATTCCTGCTTTTTTATAACGATAAACTTAGTCCAGTAAAATAAAGAACGCAAATTAGAACAATAACGTTCATTGGTTTCTAGATTATATTCCTCTGCTTTAGTAGCAAATCCACTAAGTAGGTAGGTAATGTTGTCTATTTTCTGCATATAGCCAATGAAATTTGACTGTTATATATAACAATATCAATTATTGTCGCCAGATACGCAATCTAACTATTAAAACGATTGGTGGTTGTAAAATATTCTTCTAATGTCGTAATTTCAGTATCGGTGTGAAAGTGAGGAATTATACGGTAAAAGTTGATATCAGTGTTTATAATATTTTTTTCCAAAATTTTTATCTCAGCCGTCAAGAAAACACTTGGCACAATAGCATTTTGTTCAGCTGTCGTTGTTGTGCTTTCATTTAATGATCATGTAAAGGTGTTGAACAACCCTATTATTGTCAGAGAACCTATATATCGAAATATAGTAGCTTGTGATATAAATCCAGCAAAATTTATCAATATTTCTTCATTATATACCAATATTGCTGGATATAACGCTTTAAATATAAAGAATGGTGTGATTGACCTATAATTAAATGTGTGTTATTTCTCTGATCATATTTTTAATACAGCCATATTGATGCATCGCATAATCTGAGAGCGGCAATTTCATGTGCATTAGCAAAATTGACTCCAATTTTAGCGGAAGTATAAACATGGCTTAGTTTTGGGCCGGTAATATCAAAATATATCCACACGAGTGAATACCAGTCATATTCCAGTATGGAATATCGTATATATTAACATAATTTTAGTCATATGTAGGTCTTTTAGGTGCAATAAGAATAGTTACATAGCATGCATTAATGGTTTAACGCAAATTTACAAACACCTCATATTTCATGTATCTATGAGATTTTTACCTTAAATTTTTATTCATAATGCTCATTATGAATAAAAATTTAAGGCTTTGTTGTAATAGCAGTAGTTTCTTCTGTGTTTATGGTCAATTTACGTAAAATATTAAATTTTGGAATGGTTTTGGTGAATCTATTTGAATATATTTACGAAAATGATCATGTATGATAATTCAAAATACTGAAAAAATTTATAACAAGATAATAATGCAGCCATATCATGGAGACGTTTTCTTTTTTGACGAAAATAATATGGCGCGTTGTTAAGATAAAATATTTTTCTTAACGATATGGCAATAGAAAATTTCTTGTTTTTATGCGGAGGACTTTTTATAATGAAACTTCATAAAATAGATTAAGTATGAAAAAAAAGTAGTAGTGTTTGCAGTAATGGTATCAGTAATATCCTATTATATTAAAATAATTGAAAAACGATAGTGTCAAGATGAGCGATATTGATCATTTCTTTTTATGAAGCTGCTGAATCAAAATATTCTATTGTACCAATCAATATGACATAATTTTGTTTATGAAAAACAGAGATCTTGCAAAACAAGTTTTCAATCTATTTGTATTTATCAAGAATTTCTTACCACTCGAGCGCTTAGTAATTATTTTTTTTTTGATCGCAAAGTAGAAGTTTTAATTATTGATGATGCTGCTGCAGGAGCCTTCGATCATGATGTCCGTGCGAAATACAATGGCTTGGATTGCCAAATAATTTTTATAGAACTCTTGAGTTGGTACCCAAACAGCGTCTAGTGAGTATTATTCTGAATGCAGATCAAGATCTGAACAATTTTGTAGTGATTGATTTTTTTGATGGTTATTGGATAGATATGAGTATTTTATTATTGGCTATGCAATATAGTATTGATATCAATCAGCATATTTAGGTCACTACAGCATCTTCTGTTGTATCAAATTTTATATAGGCATTTAATCACACTGCTTTACGCTATGCAAAAATTTCACCAATGCCACATTTTTGATGTCCTGAAATCAATATACGATACGAGTGAGTATATCTTTCTGAAGATCACTTTCAAATAGTCTATTATTCTAAGATAGCTGTCTCATTATGAAATAAATAAGATACAGTGTATGTATTTGATCCGATGGTTGATACTAATAATATTGAAGATTTTTGATCGGAATAGGATTTTAAGTAGTGATAAATTGTTTTCTGTTCCATACACAGTATATTTTTTTTTGCATGTAGAAAATATATTTTACTACATAATATGCAATATCATACGTTTGATGTGCGCAATAAATCATGGAGTGGTTATATACTGCTGAATCATCGTGTTCATGGACCAGAATAGCATATTTCTATATTATCTGTACTTACACGGCGTGTACAAGTATATTTATATGGTTTAGTATTGGAGGAATAATTTTTTATCAAGATTGTCACTGGATATAATCTGTGGACAGATGCACAGGAGTGAATAGAGTTAAAAAAGAAATTTCTTGCCGGTTAGGGATTTGCATAGATCAAAAAATCTTGAAGATTCAATAGTTGTAATTATAGCAAGTGCAAGCACTATAGCTATGTGAGTAAATAATAACCATGATCATGGGAATTTGGTTTTTGTACCAATTTAATAAAAAGACTTTCATATTCGATCAGGTGCTGCGTTAGGAACATTTGTGCATAAGATTATATATTAGTTTTGGATGGGAGCACAAGGAAGCAAAATTCGATAACTTTTTTGGTGTATGTGCATGGTTTGCTATGCTATAACACGCGGAAGCATGCAAGGCAATTAGATGTTGGGTTAAATTGGGTGGATTTTTCTAAAGATGAATTTTGATGTATAGATCTTATAACCAAAGTTTACTAGGTATTATTGTAATTGTTACGGGCTTACTTTTTCTGATACAGATAATTGGCATACAATAATGATCTTCACGTAAATACATACAAATTTTGTGGAAAATTTTTGTTTAATAATATTGTTAAACAGCATTACGGTATGGCCGTACTTATTTATATATTCTTTTATGCTGTAGTTATTACGGTTTCTCTCCCTGTTACTTGGTCTTTTGGTATTGTCGGCAGATTTATGTTTGGTTTTTCTTTAGCACTGTTTTATTCAATTATAATTGGTAACTTTTTGAGGGCACTTGTGGCATTTTCTCTTGTGCGTAGAATGACCACACGTTTACGCCGCATCTAATTATCGCCACGTATATCACGATTCAAATAGGAATTTGATTATTATAGGCACGTGTATTTTTTGATTCTTCATTTTACGATTATTACACCATTTGTAATTATTAATACATTGGCGATATTGTCTACTATTCCGTGGTATATATTTTTATGAGTTTTTGCATTGAGGATGTGTTCAGCAGCAACTGTGTATTTCTATGTAGGAACGCAGTTTGCGTATCTTTCCTTTCTTTATGCTATTTTTTCATAACATATTAATTATAACAGTGTTAACGTTTCTTACCATGTTAGTATTGTTACCTATAGTGTTGCATATCAAAAATATACAATAATCGGATGAATGTATTGTGACAGTTATCAATGAATGTAACCAGTATAAAATTTGACTTTTTTGCATAGAAACGCACTATACTCCACCCCATAACTGTATGTCTTAATTTTTAGTTCAACTTATTATTTATTTTGTTATCTATACGGGAGATTTTATAATGAATAATGTTTTTTATATTAATAGGTGTATGTATGCAAGCAAAAGGCATGGATGTTTATGTTTAAACCTTAAAAGAAGCAATTGATGTTGCTATAGCAGTCGAGATCATACGAAATCAAGTATCTGTAGAGCAATTTGCCATCTTCCGAAAAAGTATTAATTTCTGAATCACAAGATAAATTGTTATGCAATAAATAGCAACAAACTGTTCCTGAAATACAAAAAATAGAATTATTGTTAAACAATAACAAAAAAACGCAGTTTCAATCAATAAAGCTAATGTGACAATAATAGAACCTGCTATAGCAATAAAAATCAATAAAAGCAGAAAAGGTGCTGAAGTGAAGTTGCTAACAATAATGAAAGTAATGTTTAATTATAAGTTGATGAAAAAATACGAGAAATTTCTTCAGTTAGCAGTAAAAATGACGTGCGATCAGGTACATTAACAAATAGTACAATATAATTACCGTCAAAAACCAGTCGAACACAAATAGTTGTTGCAACCCAAGCGAACAAGGTAACATATGTAGTATTTGTGGGATTACAACTAGTAAAAGAAACTCTTGTGACTACGAAGCACTATACTATTGATCTTATAACAGCGTTAGTTATATACGTTATGCTAAGTGTAAATAATAAATGGAATAGTTTCGTGTAACTTGATAAGGTTAAAGTAATAGAAAACACTGTTATTGTAAGCTACGTAAAAGATATTAATTTTTTACAGCTAGAATACCAAAATTTGAATGGATTATTTCTAAAGGAAGAGTAGATAGAAGAAGATCAACAAAACATAGTTAAACAACTTGATCAACGTAAGCCTAGTTTGCTACGTAAGGCGATTTATAGTACTTAAACCATTATTCGTGTACTTTCTTTAAGGTACATTGGTATAAAAAATAATGAAGCTGAAAAATTATGTTACTTGCAAAATTAAAGTTGGCTCAAGTACGCATTCAATCTGCACAAGAAGCACGTATCAAGTTTAAAGAATTGGAACATTAGCTTCAAGAAATTGATGAACAAAAATGCAATTTATTTAAAGAGGCTGCTAGTCTTAAGACTAGCGAATCTATGGTGTACTCTACAAAACGAACTCTTTCACGAATTGAGCGTGAAGTAGTTGTAGCTTTAAGTCAGGTAATTTGATTACCATTTTAATGAAATTTTGAACGGGTTTTTTGCCCGTCTTTTCTTTTTGACACGAGTGGATCGTTAACAGTGCAAAAAAGTGGAGTACACTTTAAAATGTTGTTAAACCCATATTTTTTATCAAGCATAAGCTTGTAAATTCAACGCTTTCTGGGGATTCTATATGTAGAAAGTATTGGTTTAGATTATCTATTTCATTACTTGAAGGTATTTTTTTTTTCTTCTTATTTGGCTTACATCATCACTGTTCGACACTTCATGCAGCGTTTAAGTTACGGCATGAGCGTTTTTAAGTATAAAAACGCATCATAATGTTGTATTGTAGTGATTCGATTTTGACCAGCAAAGTGCACTGGTATTTGTCAATAAAAATATAGACCATGGAGAATTATTCCACGGTTACTGATTTTGTTAAGTTGTGAGGCTTATTGATAGGGTGTTTTGGTTTTTTGGTTATCTTATAGCTTAAATATTGCATGACATCTGGCATGACTAGAGTGGATAGATATTGATTGACGAAAGGGAAAATGAATATCGTTTCTCCGAGTTTACAGAGTTCATCCTGGTCTTTTAATGCAACTGTAATGCGATGTCCACCGCGCGCTTTAACTTCTTGAGCATTAGAAAGTAATTTCTGATAAATGAACGGAGTTGGATGTGAAAATAAAAATATTGGAGTTTTTGCATTTACGAGTGCTAGCGGACCATTTTTAAGCTACCATGCTGGGTATGCTTGTATAAAAAGATAGAAAATTTTTTTTAATTTGAGTATTGCCTCTATGACAAGGGGATAGCTTATGTGTTGTCCTAAGAAGATGGTTTTTTTGTAGTGTGCATAACGTGAACCAATTGTCTTAACGATATCTAATTTATAATTTTCTATGTTGTTTTCAATAAGCTTGGCTACGCTCTGGAGTTCTTCTTCTGCATGTTTTAATTGTGCTTTATTAATAATACCTTTTGCCAGTGTATTCTGATGGGCCAGTCAATATAAAACGGTGAGTTGTGTTGAAAAGGCCTTAGTGGAGGCGACCGCAATTTTGTGTTCTGCTTCTCTAATGAGAGAGCTTGATACCACATTAGTAAGTGGTAGTGTTGGAAGAGACATGCTGTTAATAAAATGTATTGCTTTGAGGGTGTCGGTGGTTTTTCCTGATTATGATATTATGAGGTGGAGACAATGTTGTTCTGGAATTTAAGGCAGTGTACTTAAATTAAGAAGTAAGTGATACCTTAGTTGAAAGTAGTGCGATTGATTCAAAAAAAAATTGTGCAATTTTGCCGGCGTGCCACGATGTTCTGGCGTCAATAATGTGTATATTGTTAAGTTTTTTTAGGTGCTCAATAGGAAATCCAAAATAATCAGAAAGACAATGATTAATTGAATGTAAAAATGATACGGTTTTCTAGTAGCGTTGCGCTGTTCATAAATTTCTTTGAACATGTACCATTTTTTTCATTTTTTTGAAAGTCAATATCTCTCTCTTGTACACGGATGGGTAATGGTTTACCAGTAAAGTTGTATAGTTCAAGTATATCAGCTTTTAATAGCGCAAAACTCGTATCTGGTAAAAATAGAATTTTTTTGGTTTTGTTAGCAAAGGCAAGAGTGTCCGAAGTAGTGAACATTTCATTATTATGTGCTGATGCTGATATACACTGGTGATTGCTTATGCACTACGATCATTTGATCTGGATACTCTTGACAAGATTATTATAACGGCATATGCGCCTTTTAGTTGATTTACAATATTAACAAATGCAGTCTTGAGCGTATTATGTGAAACAAGAAGTGCTTCAAAAAGGTACGTAATTACTTCTGTGTTAGTATCTGAATAAAATACGTGACCAGTAGCGACGATTTTATTTTTTTGAAAATTTGGGTTTCATATTTTTTTTTCAACTGATAAATGATGATCTGGAAACTTTTTTCAGTGTTGGATGATGATGAATAAAAAAAGAGCTTTATTTCAAGATCGATTTCTTTTAGTTTTTATATAAAATTTTCTATATGGAGTATACTTATGTTCAATAATTCTTTCATGGTTTTCGGACATATATAAAGGTTATATATGATACATAAATACCTTCGTATTGAACAATCACTTGGCCTAAACGGACAAGCATTGTTATTTGACGCTAAAAATGCTATTTTATTTATCATGGCATCGATGTTAAATATCTTATGCGCGGTAAATTGCATTTTACCGATATGCTACGATCTCATGAGCTGTATTAACTGATGTAACTATTGACCAGCTTTGGCACAGCAGTATTTTTTGATGAAGCGGCTTATATTTTGGAAATAGATACCTCTTTTGTGAATAAATTCAGTATTTCAGCAGCTTTGCTGGGCAAGCTTATTTGTAAAACAATACTTCAAAATTATTAATCAACTTAAGATTATTTCAGGACTACTTCCTGATTATAATTATTCAATTGAAACAAAATATTTATATATTCATTAGCCATTTTGTCCATTCATTGCCATGGCATCACAAGATCGCTTGATATAGGATTATTATCAAACACTTATCAAGGAAATCGAATATTTTGTGCACAAATGTGGCCATAAAATGTCTATTGATACCATTTTTATAGGCGGAGGTATACCAAGTATTTGAAACTCTCCTACTTGACATGTTTGATAAACTAAAAACATTATTCGATATTCACTCCAATGCCTCTATATCTATAGAGGTCAATCTAAGTACCGTAAACCAGAGTAAATTAGCAACTTGGAAAAGGATAGATATTTCACGATTAAGTATAGGAGTATAAAGTTTAAATGATGCGGTATTAAAGAAGTTAACTTGCCTACAATCAAATTACGATATTTACCAATTATTATCACAAGCAAAGACATTATTTAATAATTTGTCCATTGATTTAATTATCGGTTTGTCAGGTATAAGCGCTGATGAATGGCGTAAAACGGTCAACGAAATTACTTTATGACCAATAACACATGTTTCCGTGTATTTTTTTTTTCATATATGAAAATACTCCATTATATTTTGAAGTAAAAACACAAAAAGTAATACTTCCTTATGAAGATGCGGTAGTTGATTAGTATTATTGGACATCACAAATACGCAAACATAATGGTTTTAATTAATACGAAATTGCGAGCTTTGCAAAACCAGGCTACGAATGTAGACATAATATCGTGTACTGGGAACGAAAACCATACAAGGGATTCGGCCTAAGTGCCTGCTTCTTTGATGGAGCTCGGAGATTTCAAAATCAAACAAATCTATCTCTTTATTTTCATGAAATTCACCAAAAAAAAGAACCGATTATCTTTTCAGAGGAGCTTATGCATAAACAAATTTATCTAGAAAAAATAATGCTCGGCATACGTAGATCAATAGGTATAGCACTCAGCACGTTGCTCGAAAGCTTAAACCAAGGGGAACAAGAAAAACTTATTGCGGAAATCAAATGATTAAGGGATAACAATCTCGTCATTTTGCACAACTATCATATTATACTTACCGTTGCTGGATTAGCGGTTGCGAATGAAATTTTAGTTAAATTATCCAGGTAAAAATAAATAAATGAAATTAAATAAAAAACATAGCGTTGCTTATTACTTTTTACGAGGTGTATCATGGCAAAGCATATTGGTGTTAAACTCCCTGAAGATTTAATTCCGGTATTAAAAGAAGGTAAAACTGTTGGAGTTTTTGCAACATTTTCTGAAAAGGGCTTACCCAACATCACTCCGATTCAGTGTTTATACCCAAAGAGGCTTGAAAACATCCTTATTTCTATCCATAAAGAGTACATTGGCTATCATAATATGGTATGGCAAAAAAAGGTCATGCTGTGTTTTATGGACGTAAATAATGTTATATATAGCATACTAGAAAGAACTGGTGTTGTATGTGCTCCATCTAATATTCATTCACTCATGAATATTGTGCGCATAAATATTATCGATATCAATAGTGACCGCTCACTTTTGATGTGCGTTGATTCAGGAGTACGTTGTAGCTACACCTCTTGGGAAGCTGAATAATTATCCGTCAGGTTTATGGACGAACTTAAAGAACTTGCCCGCATTCTATAACTTTGCGATATTTAGTAAAGGAGTTGTGTTTATGTATATTGCTCTCCTCAATCTTATGATGGCATGAGCCATAACTAGCACGTTGCTGGCACAATAACGTGACGAGATTTTTTTTATAGCAAATGCGCTTTCTGATAATATGCGGCAGATTACGTTCTTCACAACTAAATAACTATCCACATCTAATATAACAAGCACCTCGGCAACTTCACTACAAGAGTTGATTCAAAATATTGCTTAGCTTGTGGCAGAAAAATAAAAAAGTCCATCAATAATTACTGATTCTCTTGCAAAACTTCAATAAATAATCCAAGGCCCAAACTTATTTTTTCAAGAAAAGCCTTTAGCTGAGAAGACACCTGTTAATCCAGCAACAAATCTTGATAAACTCTAAGAACCTATTGCAACGCTCACTTCCACATCACAACATCAGGAATCAACTGCATTACAAATGATGGCCATACAACCAATTACAGCAGCACTTGAACCTACCGCATCCAAACTGATAGAAGCAAAAAAATTACCTGATACAAACTTTTAAGATATAGATCCTGCTACTATAGTAGGTTTTTCTATTTTAGGATTAGAAAAGCTTTCTGGCAATTGACTTTTTAAAAGAATTTGGTGGGAAAAAACTGAAAGTTGTTACGAAAAGATCAAAAGACTTGTTGACCAGGTTATGGATCTTCGCATGCAATTTCTCGCAAAACAGAGTGAAGTAGACAATAAAACTCTCGATCCATTTTATATAGAGCAATCTATTAATCAGGGACATCTTAAAGAAATAGTTAGTTTTTTAATCAATAAACTAAAAGATTCACGAGAACGTGATAAAAGCCTTTCCCCACAAGAACGCCAGCTTTAGGAAACCTTGGTAGCAGAAAAACGTTTTTTAGAATAACTACGCCTCGATGTGGAATCAATACGTGTTATGAATATCGCACTTGATGATGCGCTTACGATATTCATGTAATAAGTTACTTTATATCGATCATATGAAAACAAGTTCTGGGAACTATTCAAGGATATTGTTTAAGTGTTTGATTACGAGTAGGCACGCACCTTGTACTACAATATGAATATATACCTTGATAACATAAAAAATATTTACAACTATTTAAAGAATGCATTTTTGCAACATTTTGATGGTTTGATAACAATAATTCAATAATACGTAACACGTATTAAAACAATAATGTTCACGTTACAAGAAAAAGGTGTCAACTTACGGCAACAGCAAATCATCATTTCAGATCAGGAAGCAACATTAGAAAAATAAAGCACTCCTATTACCTCACAGTAGGACAAAGATCAAGCAGAAAAAGACAAAGAACCTAAGAGCTTTATATCACTCACCTGAAGTAATGTAATAAGATTTTTTAAGATAATATGGGATCTGTTAATTTTCTGGCGATATTAATTTGCTGCATATGTATTTTTATGATAGTTTCTTATGCATATGCCACCAGACTATTCACTTTATGTCGATATAACTCAGCGGTAGTGTAATTGCTTTGTAATCAATCGGTCGTTGGTTCAATTCTGATCATTGGTTGCAGCAGTAAAATTATCATTTAAAATTTCCTAAGAACTTGTTTCTTCTTTTTATTGCGCATTTTGACTTTTAAACCACTTTTTGCAATAATAATTGAAAACCTGATATTTATAAATTATATTTTTACAGGATCATATGAAAACTATAAAAAAGATTGTTGATGCTCCTCTTGCTCATGGTGTGGGTTAGTATAAATCTTTCGTTACCCGAGTATGGCTCCATTTAGGAACAGGTGCTATCTTTGTTAATGGGAAATTGGCTCAAGATTATTTTGAAACTGACTTCAATTACATTACGGTATAAATATTCATTAAAGTCTGCGCTTTGTTTGTTCACTATGATGTGAAAGTTACTGTAAAGGGTGGCGAATTACGCGGTCAAGTTGACGCAACTGTTTTTAGCATTTCACGTATTTTGGCAAGTCATAATGAAGCTTTATGTTCTATTTTCAGGAAAGACGGTCTATTTACGGTTGACTCACGTCTGAAAGAGCGCAACAAGTATGGTCTACGTGATGTTTGGCGCAGGTTCCAATTTGTAAAACGTTAATTATTCACTCAAACGAGCATTACCTGGTTGCGTGTGTTACTTGAAAGGTATAATATGCAATATGTAGTGTTGTTGAATATATTGGTAAAAATTCTAGTCGTCATGTTGTACTTGAAGGTCTTTTGCATCTTGAATATCGTGTCTATGATTCTGCCGGTTTTGTCTATCTTATCCATTAAGATAAACGTTTTTTTTTACTAAACTAAAGTGGAGGATGGTCTTGTAAATCTCATCATTGTCCTAGAACTATACCTATTAATAGGCATATCGGAATTGGACACACCTGGTGGTCTACGCATGGTCTTATTTTGCAATGCAATGCACATCCACAGTTTGATTGTGAAAAAAATAATTTTAATTATTCACAATCGTATTATAGAAAATCATCATAAAATTAAGAATAAATTTGTCGCTATTGGTCAGCTGTTTTTTATTTATCTTTTTGAAAATTTGGATCTCATATTTTTTTTATATAATGATCTTTTAATTTTTTTAAAACTAAATATTTTTTTTTTAATTGATGAATGATGATCGTACAATAGATGTTAAATTTTATATATACAAAATTTAATGCATTCTGATATTGTATCTTATATAGTAAGATGCTTATATAAGCATTACCGCTATAAATGAAACACAATTAAAAAGTTGCAATTTGTGGATATGATCTTTCCCTATATTGTGATTGGTATTTCCCAATAGGTACATATAAAAGTATAACATTTCTTGTAAGGATATATATTAATATTTAAAAAAAAGACAAAGATGCTAGAAAGTCGAGAAGTTTTATGATGATTTGGATAGGTTGATCTCGTGTTGGGACTCCAATAGAGAGGTATCAAAACTACTTTCTTTTTTTTTCCATTTTAAAGAAAGTTATCGTTTATCTTGTGGTGTGTGGAATTATAAGGCTAGGTATAGACATATTTTTGCTTGATAGATCTGTGGTTGGATTTCTTATATATTGTTTGATTCTGGGTATTGGCAACTCTATTATGAATAATGTTGCGCACTTACATAACTTACCTATGCTTTTGATCTTTATTTTAGATCTCTTTGTAAAAATAAAGGTGGTAGCAAAGTTATTATAAGATTAATAGAGCTTTTTATTAACACAGGATATAAAGAAAAGTTAAAAGGCCAACATTAACTCATTAAGTTCTGGAAAATCTGGTTGATGTTTTATATTCTGATTCTGCGTTGTTTGGTCGCGTAGAGACGTTTTTAGACACTTTGCGTGCATTATTTCTGCTAAGAAAACATATTAACGTATAAATAGTTTAATTAAAAATTATGTAATTAAGCTTATTTGGATAGAATTAGAGAAAAAATCAGAAAGAGCGGTCAGCTCTTACTTTAATATTAACATTTTTTATTTCATAGTTTGAATAATTTTTATGTCAACAGATTCTGTTGATTTTGTTATATTTATTTTTGGTTGAGTTTCTATTGTCTGCATTTGCTTGAAAAAGAGAAAAATTAAAAGTCTTATTTCAACTTATCAATTTTTTCAATTTGATGTTAGGGTTTTTATTGTTTTTGTTTTATTATAATTATAATTTCAGTTATTCATATTCAATTATTTCGATTGTTAAAATACACTGTTACATACGAAATAAAGGTATTTTAAGAGTTTTTAACAAGGTTTTAATCTTTAATATCTTTTATATTTTTGACATAAATCTGCTTTATGGCGTGTAATGAGGAAATCGGTTAGAGAGAGATATTGGCTCTAAAAAATTAAAAATCGATCACAATTTTTGACTTAGAAATTTAATCACTAAAATTGTTTGGGAAATATGAAACTAACTTATTCATTTAGTTATAAGGAAAAACGCCAGTCGTTAGTAATTTTTCTGATTAATGTCTTGTTGTTTTCTTTTTTTATGCCTAAATTTATGAAATATAAAAATTTTGTGTGACCAACAGTTGTACTGTACTTTTTATGTATTGCTAATCGTTATTCTAATATGTGCGGCAAATTGGTTATTTATATGGAGAAAAAAGCTATATTGTCTGCAATTTTTATAGAGTAAATTATTAGAGATGATTGTTTATAAAGTTAAGTGCGTTGATAGGGCCTATTGTGTAACATTTAGTTATAGATGACCTCTTAATGATTTGTAGAGTCAAGAAAATATATTTTTTAACTAAAATATACCTATTTTATATTGGGAAGCTTTCATTTGTAAAGTGCTTATATAATGAAGATTTTTTGTATTCAGTTTTCAAGGTAAGGCCGAACTATTTAGTTTCGTTTAATTTAGTTTTGTTTAATTTCGTTTGTTTGTTTTAATTGAATTGCTGTTTTCATTTACCCTGACCAGATGCTCTTTTTCCTCTACTGATTGCTTGACTATTACGATGAAGGCAATGATACTGATTAGCCCGGCGTGGCAGCCTGCAATACAATCACCATGATTGGATTGAGAATGTCTGATAGGTCTTTCCTCCATGAGAGGAGTCTGATGACTACAATAATAAATTTTCCGGTGGCTTTGGGTCTGCGTATATATTTTATGGTCTTTGAAAGGGAGATCCTGCCGTTGATCCAGGAAACGGTTAATTTCTAATAGGAATTAATAATTGGAAAATTTGCCAGTTCCAGAAGCACAGGATCGGGAAGAGAACTAATATTTGAATCTCGATAATCATGGACAGAGAAAAATGATTATCGAGATTCAATTCGATCTTATTAACCGAAGTTTGAATTGAAACCGATTAAGCCTGGGCTATACTTGCAATTACGAAGGTATAAAGGACGAGTTATAATGGCAGATAAAATAGACAGTAGGGACATAACGATGTAACGATATACAAAAGATAATTTTCCGTGTTTCTCTGCGCTTCTTGTGTCTTTATCTTGTTCCTATCTTTGTCTTAAGTTTTTATAATTTTTTATGGTCGGGCACCTACCAGTCATATTCAACTGTGCTCTTCTCTGTCCGCTGTTACTTCCTCAGGCGGAGTTACTCCTGGACCTTTCGTTCCTAATCATCCAAAGAGCACTGTATCATGAGGACATCTTTTTTAGATATTTTTTGCTTATCCCGTTCCTATTTTTCTGTATCTTGTTTACCTGTCTCAGGTTGACACATGGCAGATTTCTGCTGTTGATTCAGATTCAGATTCGAACCTGCCTTGAACGGATTTTTGGGCCTTATTCTGGCTATCCGAATGACACTCTTGCTTTAGGTTTTTCCTGCTTCTTGTTATTTTGTTGGTTTTTCCTATCCTCCTGGTTTTGTTGCGAATTTTAGAATATTTTTTTCAGTCTATGCCGGGCTAATTCCAGCTTTAATTTGGCGTTCTGATCGTTAAGATCAAAGGTGAGGACTTTCTAGTACCGATCTATAGCTACGGCAAAATCATGGTGGCTAGCTAGTTTATAATGGTGTTCAGTTAAACACGTATTTTTTGCATTTTAATCTTACCATGTGATCTTATTTACTTTATCTATTTGCATTATATACGTGTTTGTTGTGTTTGCTGTTATTGTATAGGTTATGATCTTATTAATGTAGTTGAGTAAACCAAACTAAACCAAACCAAACGAGTTTTCAAAAAAATTGCAGTTCTACATTATGCTATGTCTCTTTTATAAGTAAATATGTAAAATTATCAGGTAACTTAATAATCTATGAAAATTTTGCTATAGCAGGCCAGCTATATGGAAGCATTCGTACAACTATAGGTGCTCGTATAAAAGAATTTTTGCATTTTTTTGATATGTAGCACATGCATGATCGCTATTATAGCATTTTATCTGCAAAATAAACAACATGTGTGATATTGATTAAAATATTTTTAATAGAGCTAAAAATTATTATTTTTAATAAACCAACTGCAGCCCACGATCCAAATATAGCCTATAAAATTCACTTTTTTATTTTGCAATAAAAAAAGGAATGTGGTATTTCGATTTTACTTATTTCACATAACATGGACGAAATTATTTAAGTATGTGATCGTGTGTTTGTCTTAAAAGAAGAAATTATCATCGCTAATGATACTCTAAAAAAATTGGCAGTAAGTATTTTTAATACTTACATTAGTTTCATCATTACAGACAGACTTAAATGTATTATCGAATACCTGCAAAAATATTTAACAACCTATCACATTAAAGATCGTTATTTAGAAGTAAAGTAATCATTAATAATAAAAAGATTCTATAATTGGTTATTAATCTTATACGTATGTGAATCATCAATTGATGATTCACATTGTCTTTGCGCGACTAACACTAGAAGATTATTTATGGCAGATAACAAAATAAAGATTACACATGAATTGAACACGGATGTTTACTATTTTACAAAAAAAACTTATTACCATAGGTTGCGATCCTTTACAGATATTCAATCTCGCCTATTAGCTATTTTTTTATATTTTACTCTTGGGATTCCGTAACGTATAGTTTATAGCTCAATAAAGCTGATGCTTATGTTTTTACGTTTACTACACTTATAACTTTTACACTATTTTATCTTATAAATCGTGTACATATGAATATTATAAGCACCCACATTTATGAACTATGAAAACATAATCTTATTAATTTTTTTTCCAACACATTAAAAATAAACAAATGGTCTATAATTACTATGTTGCCTAACTGCATTAAAAGTTTATTTATTATTCTATTTTGTTCTTTGGTAATTTAGTTACTATGCAAATTTAATATCTTATCATTAGGTTTAAGCCTTGTTTCCTTTATGTTTATACGCAGCATTTCTGGATGACATACGAAATTTTTGATTTTTGGCTTGTTTATATATTGGGATATATAGATACAAACACTTATTTGGTCTATTAGCTGGCTATTAATTGCCATTTACGGGGCATTTTATTTTATATATATTTTACTATGCAGTAATATATTTTCCACTTATTTTGCATGACCTACACGTTTAAAGAGATCCACCATACAGTGACACAAATATCTTAATTTAGTAATATTTTCATCTGCATAGGGATAAGTATTATTTATTTTGTTACAACCTATACTTTTTTCATATACATGTTTAGTACAAGCAAGAATTATGGACTTTCACGCTTTGAGCAAGAATAAAAAACGCGATACATTATAAAAAATAAACAAAAAGCCAGAATAGATTATAAAAATTTAATAATTATTATAGTTTCTTACTATAATAGATATTATAGAAATTTAGAATCTCATCAAGATCTACCAAATATCATTAGACGTATTCAATGCCCTGGACAATGTTTTCTTGGATATTAAATTTTGAGTGGTGAGCCTGATTTTTTATCACTATTTAGACCGATTTCTATAATACCATATTTTTGTATTATGATATAATTTATTTACAATAGGGGAATTATTCGACAATTAGATTCAATAACTAGATCCAACTTAGGATATATATGATATATATCTATATATATGTTTTATAATTTTGTATGGCATAATATCACCATCTACGGAAAACTCCAAGATGCTTAATTTTTAATTATGTACGCATATACCTAGCACTTTGTGCTTTTGTTTTTTGTATGTATATAAACTTTTTTGATCATAAAAATGCGTATATTACTACTATGCTATTTGTAAGTAATATTGCTTTCACTATTATGATGCTTATCTATAAATTCAATGCATATGGTATAAATTTTAAATACAACTTAACCAATTACTTATTATTATGAACGACTTTTAAATACTACATATAATTATTGAAAAATTTTTACTAATCCTCGGCATTTTATATTATTTCAATTCTTTCATGTATATGACTAGTGGTATACATCATGCAATTCTAGAAAAATCAGAATTTTTTAAACTCAGTACTAGTATGCTGATATTTATTATAGCAACTACTCTTTATACCCTAATATATCTTTAATTTTAAAAAAAACAGACCACTTATAGATAACAAACAAACTACCCAGACAATCTTGTGTTTTCAACAGATAGTTGTCTTTTTTAATAGTATTTAAAAGTTTTGCACTGTCTATATATCTTTAATAACCTCTAATTTTTGTATTAGTATTTCAAGTATTTCTACAAATTTTTCTGGCTTTGCTTGTTGCATTTTTGTTTTACATACTTCATAAAAAGAAAGCGGCATGCCATTTTTCACGATGTAAATAATAAAAAGCACTCGTTCTATTGTAAATTGCTCATTATACACGAATTGTTCAAAGTTTTATTTCTTCAATTTGTTTATCTTTATATGATTTTAACTGTTCGTACGCCATAGGATATGATTTTTTAGTTATTACAAATTTCTTTTTTTTAGGCACTGTTAAAATTCTACTTTGTTTTGTTATAAGAACCAATGCTTCTACACTAAAAATTACCACCTATCCTATTATTAAAATCTTTTTTATTGTATTACTTCTTTTTTGTCATACGATTTATTCTATTGATCAAAGTATTAAATCAATACCTCAAATCTCAATAAATCATTATAGATAAGATTTTAAATACTTATCTGACTACAGATAATATGGCCCATATTTTCATTTTTTATTTAAAAAGCTACAATGTAAACAAATAGTTAACTTTTTTGCAAAATTGGTGGTAAACTATAATAGTTTTAGGGAAAATCATGAATAAAAAATACAATGCTTTTTTAAAATTCTCTTTGTTAGTAATACCTGATATTAGATTTAACCATATTTTGACCATTAATGAACAATATACAAATATCTTCAATGATTTACAACTCCAAAATCAGCAATCATATTACAACTTTTATGGATGAGATGGTTATTAAGTCAATATCTACGTTTATTGCACTCTCATTGAACAATAAAAATATTTTACCTATCAAAAATACCTTAATTAGCTTAGGATATAGCATTTTGTATGATTTTAAGCGAAGATCAATGACCATAACTAGTGTATTAATCGTTGGCTGATATATGGTATATCACTGGAAAGACAGAGAGGCACTCCAATAGATCAAAAACAATTTCAGAAGCAACATGCATAACAATGTAGAGTATGTTATTAATTATGCTATAAGTACAACAAAAAAGAAACTTAAATGACTATTAAATGAACTTATAAAAAATGAAAAACAAGATAGAAAATAAAAAAATAGGTAACTTAATGATATAATTAACATATTCACTATTAGATATAGTATTATTACTACAGACTTAACCCTTTACCAATCAAAATTATACGCGCTCTGCGTCATCATTAAAACCTATTTTTTTATCTGATATAATAACGGGTAGCTTTGCTGTTATAGCTAGATACCAATTACAGTAATCAAATAAACAGTTTTTATTGTCAAAATGAATAAATTTGTTTGACTATTTTTATAGAACGACGCTTTTAAGTTATCTTATACTACGCAATTATTAAAATAATTAATTATATCAATAATGGTATTACAGTATACACCAGCTATTTTTTAAGATAGATTCTTATTGATTATCATATTTTTATATTAATGAAATACAGCGACATTCCCAACATGCAGTAATCCATTTATGCCGATTTTATTTAAATAATAAACAATAAAAATAAGTTTTTTAAGTAAATCTTTAATAAAATAAGGGACCTCATTTACGTGAAAATTTATAAAAAAACTACCACATGTGTATATGGAAAGATAGCGTACTAGATGATCTTGTATGATTTCTACACCTTTATCTTGTACATACATTGTTTCCGAAGCTAAACTTTTTTTGAGTATAAAAGTAGCATCTACTAGATAAAATTCTTATTGTTAGCATCTGAAAGTATTGGAAT